>PDVH01000102.1_pt2 | contig 21838 bp, 21 predicted proteins | sample 1369781 | NCBI WGS metagenome assembly PDVH01 (sample SAMN07795378, study PRJNA414565) | Alkali sediment metagenome, whole genome shotgun sequencing project. | isolation source: glacial lake sediment | place: Bosnia and Herzegovina: Donje Bare Lake | collected 2016-06
TCTTTTGCCTGTCCCATCTCTTCTCCTTTCCCAGACCACCTTATTGCGCGAATATTGTTTCCACGACACCTCCTCATCAAACTTCTTACCGTTATCGTAGGGGCACCTCTAACAGAATTATCTTTTGAAAGATAGGGAAATAGAATAAGACCTGTGTCACCGTCCTTCTCTCTATTATTTTTCTTTGATTCGATCCGTCTTCTCAATAAATTGTTGAAGGGCGTTGTAATACTCTTTGAAGCCAACCAGCATGATGTCATTGTGGGTAGCGGAAGGGATGATGAGGAGTTCCTTTTCCTTTGTTCCAAGATGCTGCTAGATATCTTTGCCATTTTCGAGAGGGACAAGCTGATCCTCTTTCCCATGGATGATCAGGGAGGGAAGGGATATCTTTTTGATCCTCTCCAGACATTCTTGATCAATCTTTTCAAGACCCATCCCATATGCGGGTATTCCAAGATGCGTCATAATTCTGACCACACTGGGAAAACCACTCTCGATGATGAGCCCCTTCATCTCCTCCTGATAATGGTAAGCCAACTCCAGGGCAGAGATACTTCCCAGAGACCTTCCCATGACCCACAGGTCTTTCCGAAGATTTCTTCTGGAGAGTTCCTCTCTCACCTCTTTAAAGATGATATGGGCATCCTGAGCAAGGTCAGTGAGGGTAGGGATCCCACTACTCACCCCATAACCTCTGTAATCGGCAACGACCAAGTTCAGCCCCTTTTGGTGAAAAAAGGGAGAGACCTCATCGTAATCGCATACCACCTCACCATTCCCATGAAAAAATAAAATCCACGGCCATTCGTGATGCCCCATGTAAAAGCGGCAAAAGATGGAGGCACCCTCCCCAACTTCTACGGAGAGATCGAAGGCATTTTTTGGGCAAAAGGTGAAATCCTTTCGGGGATAAAAGATAAATCTTAGTAGAGAGGGTTGGTCGATCAGAGAATAATCAATCATCAATTTATATTTAGCACTAAAAAGGAAAAGGGGGAAGGGGAAGTCTCATTTTTTATGGTTCATTTGTTTTTCATAGGTGACCCTCATTGATGCCATGGGTTTGAGAGGCCGGAACAGCATCCATTTTAGATAGTGAGGAGTGATTCAATGGCAAACTCGATTTTTATAAATTATAATGTTTGAACATTTATGCGGTTCATCCTTTTTATTAGCATTGTTCAATCGATCCTCTTTTTGGGGCACTGGTTTTTATACAGAACCCTCGGGCGTTTTTTTGGGGTGGCCAGTCCTGCGAAGCTTTTGACCTTGAAAATCGCCCTGGCTTTATTATCTGTGAGCCTTGTTCTGACCTCTTTTCTCGCCTTCCGTTATTCCAATCTTCTGGTGCGATGCCTTTACACGGCGGCGGCCTCTTGGTTAGGGATCTTCTACCTTTTCATTCTCGCCTCCATTCTCTGCTGGATCTTCTACGGTTTGGGTAAATTATTTCACCTCCCCTTGAATGGAAAAATATTGATCGAGATTTTGATCGGTTTGGCCCTGATGGCAAGCCTGTATGGATTCATCAATGCTGGAGTGATTCGCGTGACACGAATCAGCCTCCAGCTTCCTCATTTACCCAACCAGTGGAAGGGCAAAACCGCTGTCTGGGTGAGCGACACGCATTTAGGCCAGGTAAGAAATGATGGGTTTGCCCAGAAGATTGCCACCATGATACAGAATTTACGTCCGGACATTGTTTTTATTGGCGGCGATCTCTATGATGGTGAGGCAGTTGATCTGGATAAGGTGATCGAACCTTTCTCGAGAATCTCCGCTCCTTGTGGTATCTATTTTATTACCGGGAATCATGAGGAATTTTATGATAATACCCTGTACCTTGAGGCTGTGTGGCGTGCGGGGATACGGGTTTTATATAATGAAAAGGTTGATCTGGATGGCTTGCAGATTATTGGAGTGGATTACAGGGATTCGAGAAGTGAAGAGCAATTCAGAACGATTTTGCAAAAGATTGGAATTGACCCTCATCAGCCTAGTATTCTGTTGAAACACACCCCTCTCCATTTGAAGGTCGCCAGGGAGCAGGGAATCTCGCTCCAGCTTTCGGGGCATACTCACCAGGGCCAGGTTTTCCTCTTCCGATTTATCACCTCACAGGTCTATCAAGGGTATGATTATGGGCTAAAATGGTTTGGCGATCTTTTAGTTTATACCTCCAGCGGGGCTGGCACGTGGGGCCCTCCCATGCGCCTCGACACAAAGCCAGAGATTGTGGTCATCACGTTTATGTAAACCATTCGGTCATAGGAAACATTGTGTTTTAACTCATCGGCCTATGTTGTATAATTAAAAATTGGTGGAGATTATATGACAATCCTATTGGGTGCTCTCGGCGTGGTCCTTATCCTGATCGTTTTAGGGGATGCTTTTGAGACGATCGTTCTTCCCCGCCGGGTCACACGGCCGATTAGTCTTGCCCGCCTTTTTTATCAATCTACCTGGCTTGCCTGGTCCGGAGCAGTTCGTTCGATATTTTCAAGCAAGCGTCAGGAAACTTTTTTAAGTTGGTACGGTCCCCTTTCGTTACTTCTTTTGCTGATCCTCTGGGCGACCTGCCTGATCATTGGTTTTGGACTTGTTCACTGGGCATCCGGCTCGATCATCAAATCGCAGTACGGGACAGTTAATTTTGGAGCCTATCTTTTCTTTACCTCAGTGGGACCACCTTCTTTACCCTAGGGATGGGAGATGTTGTGCCTTGTTCGACGTTTGGAAGAGGGGTTGTTGCTTTTGAGGCGGGAATGGGCTTTGGTTTCCTGGCTCTTGTTATTGGCTACCTCCCCGTGTTGAATCAATCTTTCTCCCGGCGCGAAGTCAATATATCACTCCTGGATGCGCGTGCAGGTTCTCCCCCTACTGCTGCTGAGATGTTACGCCGGCACAGCCATGAACATGGGATGTAGGAACTTCAGCAACTTTTTCATGAGTGGGAACGATGGTCAGCGGATTTACTCGAAAGTCATCTCTCCTATCCAGTGCTCGCTTATTTTCGTTCTCACCACGATAACCAGTCTTGGCTGGGAGCCCTTACTGCGATTCTGGATGCCAGTGCATTGGCTATTGTCACCCTGGAAGGTCCCTGTGAGCGTCAGGCCCAATTGACATTTGCGATCACACGACACACCATTGTGGACCTCGCCCAAGTCTTCAACTGTCCTCCCCATAAACCCAAACATGATCGCCTTCCTCCGGATGAGTTGGCTCATATTCGCGCCCTCCTCAAAGAAGCTGGCTTGAAGTTTCGGGAGGAAAAGAGTGTCGATCAAAAACTTACAGAACTTCGCCGGATGTACGAACCTTATGCCTATTCTCTATCCAGCTACTTATGTATCTCTGTGCCACCCTGGATTCCAAAATCCAGCCGCATCGACAACTGGCAGACGAGCGCATGGGGACGGAGTAAGGGGTTTCAAATCGATGGCCCGCCGGGCGGAGGCCACGACGAACATTTTTAGGACCGATCTTTTAGGACCGGATATCAAGGGTTGTCAATGACTTAGGTGGAAAAATCCACTTAAGCTTTTCCTTCAATCATACTGGCGATGTGTCGCACCATCTGGCGATACACATCGAGAAAGATTTCAGGAGAGAGGAAGTAGGAAGGGTTTTCTTCGTAAAAGGAAGAAATCAGTTTCTGGGCCGCGACATCAATGTCTCGAGTGGAGCGATAAACCTCCTCCATCTGGGTACGGTTTTTCTTTGCCATCTCAATTGATTTTAAGATGAATTCTCTAGCCTCCTTTCCTGTCACGTATCCATAGTGGTCAGCACAGTAGTAATCCACTTCAAGATCCTTTAACCTTTCAAGGCTTTGCTGATACTTGGTGTAGTTGGAATTCCCTGAGGTGACAATTGTCTGATCAAAAGGAATGCCCCCTCCGTCTGTAGGAAACAGAGCCTTGAGCTTGTGAACATAAGCAGCAATACAGCAAGAGGAATGGCCCGGGGTCTCAAAGATCGAGACCTCCAGACCTCCTAAATCAATTCGGTCACCTTCACGGATGGTTTTGCCAGTGACATCATTTCTCCACTCTAAGTCGTATGTGGAATAGACCTCCTCCTTTTTCATCCTCTTTGTCACGTTTCTGCTGAACTCATTGATCGTCAGGACGGCTTTATCCATCTGAAGGACCTCCCAACCCCTTTCCGAGGCATAGACTTCGATCTCCGGGTGACGACGCTTGAAGAAAGGGACAATGCCCACATGATCGAAGTGGGAGTGGAGGATTAAGAGTTTTTTGATCCGGCTCTCATCAATGCCAAATTCCTTGAATTGCTGGAGTAGGTCTGAAACGATGTAGCTCATGCCTCCGCTCACGATCATGGAACTATTGTTTCCCTCCAGGAGGTAGACCCCGGATTCCTCCCGACCCAAAAACAAAATTCGCTCATTGACTCTCCCCGGTTTTCGAATTCTCATCGATTTCCTTTTTTCCGTAGCGCCCCCATTGATTGGGGGCGGAGTCCGTTCCGATAATCACCGGAACGCTACATCTTTTTAGATTTTTTAAATAAGGCAACCACTAACAGAAAGATTGAAAAAGCGGAACAACACCATGCGAAAACATCACCGTAGAGGGTGTAGAAGGTTTTATGAATAGATAGTCGGATCGTGCCGTTCATTGAATCTTCTGTGAAGATCCCTCCCTCTTTTAAAATCTTTCCTCTTGGATCGATAATGCCGGTGATCCCAGTATTCGCTGCTCTGGCGACGAAGACTCGATTTTCAACAGCCCTGAACGTCGCCATGGAGAAGTGCTGGTAAGGGGCAGAGGTTCTACCAAACCAGGCATCATTTGTAATCGTGACCAGAAAGTTTGCACCCCTTTTGACAAATCTTCGACAGAGATCCGGAAAGATGATTTCAAAGCAGATGAGGACGCCAAATTTACCTTGCGGCAGAGAGAAATTGAAGATCTCTTTTCCAGATTTAAAATCTCCAATTCCTTCTCCTAAGGATCCAATGAAGAAAAGAAGATCTTGCATGGGGACATATTCACCAAAAGGGACGAGGTGGATCTTGTCATACTTCCCTACGGGTTCCCCTGAGGGGGAGACCAGGTAAGCACTGTTATAATGGTTTACTTTCCCTTTCTGGATTTTATAAGTGGGGGTTCCGAAGAGGAGAAAGGCATTGGTCTTCTTTGGAATATCCAGGATGAAGGGTTGGAATTCCTTGGACTCCTGGAAAAAGAAGGGAGTGGCTGTTTCAGGCCAGATGATGAGATCCGGTTTTTCCTCTGCCACCCTGGAAGAAAGCTTACCGTAGATCTTTAAGGTCTCTATCTGAAAAGATTTATCCCATTTTATTGACTGATCGATATTTCCTTGAACCAATCCAATCTTCAACGATGGGTTTTGGAGAAGTTCTTTTTTGACCATTGATGGAGCACCCCAAAGAGTGTGGCATTCACCAGCAGGATGACAAAGGAGAGACCATAGGCTCCTGTGATATCTGCCATCTGAATAAAAGGGAGATTGAGATATTGAGAATAGCCTAAGTTTGCCCAGGGAAAACCCGTCAGAAGGAAAGAGCGGAGGTATTCTAAGGCCACCCAGAGGAACGGGGTGAAAAGAATGAATTGAAGTCCTGATCGTATCTGAATGAATCGGGTTAGGTATGTGAAGGCGCCGATAAAGAGGCTCAGGTAGCCTGTCAAAAGCAAGAGAATGAAGCCACTCAGGATCAGAGGGACGTTCCCATAGGTGTGGACCGCCACAATGATCCAATAAAGAATTCCGAGAAAAGAGATGATGCCTGTCAAGAACCCGAGTTTAAAACTACAGACTAATCCCTTTCCCTCGATGGAGTAGAGAAGAGGAACCAGAGCAAACCAGGCCAAAAATTCGAGATCAAAATTAGGGAAGGAAAGGATGAGGAGAATTCCGGAAAGGAGACTTAGCAGGATGTCTCTTTTTTTCATGGTTTTCATCATAAGCAATCAGGGAGCAATTTTCAAGAAGGATTTGAATTTCCAAAGGAATTTGTTAGAATGGGATCTCATGAGGATTTTATTGCTTGAAGATGACAAAGGCATCGTTCGATTTGTTAAGAACTGTTGAAAAGAATCAAGAGGGTGCTCTTGTTAAAATCAGTGATACGGGGATTGGCATCCCCAAAGAGGAGCAGGAGAAGATCTTCAAACGTTTCTATCGAGTGGATAAGTCACGATTAAGGGAAACCGGTGGGGTGGGTTTGTGTTTGAGTATTGCTGATTGGATCGCAACCTCCCACCATGGGAGGATCGAGGTCGATAGTGAAATAAATCAAGGTTCTACCTTTACCGTCTATTTCCCTCTCCAAAAGATTGCAAACATTCTTAATCAAAATTAAGAAATCTTCATTTAGATTTAATCTTGTCGGCTCCGCATTTGTGATATATATGTTATAATTCGTTGCTACAAATTTACCTTTCTTGAAGGGTTGGATTAAATTATAAATGCAGATGTGGAAGGGACCCTAACACTATGGATGTGAGGAGAAAATATATCTTTGGGTTACTCGCCATAGGGATGGTTCTCTTCTTTTTCAATTTGGGAGGAAGGGATCTCTGGGAACCGGATGAAACTCGATATGCGGTGATNGCCCGGGAAATGAAAGATANAGGGAATTGGATTTTACCTCANTTCAACNGGGAGGTTTATGCAGAAAANCCTCCTCTCTTTTTCTGGTTGGTCAATCTCTCCACTTTCTTNCTAGGAGAAAACAACGAGTTGTCCAATCGCCTTCCTTCTGCCCTGGCNGGGTTGATTGCCTTTTTCATCACNTTTCTTTTTGGAGANAGACTCTTTAATNTCAGAGTCGGATTCCTTTCCGCTTTGGTGNTGGGGACATGTATTTTGTTTCCCCAATTATCGCGTTGGATGATGCTCGATTCATTGTTTACCCTTTTTTTACTCTTGAGCCTTTTTTATTTTTATCTTGGTTACGAGAAAGAGGGGAGTCGCCGGAAATATTACTATCTCGCCAGCCTCTTTATGGGGCTGGGGGTTTTAACGAAAGGGCCTATTGGCTATCTTCCTCTTCCCATCCTCCTCCTCTTTGCCTTTTTTCAAAAAGACGTTAAGAAATTTTGGAATCGAGATTTACTATGGGGATGTCTCCTCTCCTTGATTCTTGTGTTGATCTGGTGGTTACCTGCGTGTTGGATTGGCGGGAAAGAATATATCTATTGGCTCCTATTCAAGCAAGCCGTTGGAACTTATCTAGAGGGGGGAAGACATTTTCATCCTGAGCCATTCTATTTCTACTTTGTCCGTTTCCCTATAGAATTTTTTCCGTGGATCGTTTTTTTGCCCACCGCATTTGTCTTAGGGTTCCGAAGGGACTTTCGCAAAAGAAAAGAATTCGTATTTCTCTCCATCTGGTTCTTTTTTATCTTCATTTTCTTCACCCTCTCCAAAGGAAAGAAGGATAACTACCTCTTTCCCCTTTACCCGGCAGCTGCCATGATCGTCGGGAATCTATGGGATCTTGGGTTTCAGTCAGAGGAGGGGAAAAAGGGATTCCTATCTGGACTTCTCCTTTTGACCCTCCTGTTTCTCACCGGGTTTGTTCTGACCCTTTCAAAAATACCACAGAGGTTCTATCCAGAGGCAACGGCCTATTCTTCCTTAGGACTTTCCATTCTCTCTTATATGCTGCTGGGGTCCTTTCTCTCTCTGCTCTTTTTTATTATGAGAAGGAAGTGGGCCTCATTTGTGATCCTCATGATCGCTTTTGCTTTTTTTCATCTTCATCTCTCCTATTCTCTTCCATCGGAAATCAATTCCCTGAAGTCGGCGAAGGGATTCTCAGAGAAAATTCTGAAAAGAATGGAGATCGGGGATGAACTGAAAACCTATTCTCTTAAGTCGAATGGATTGCTTTACTATACGAAGAAACCTTATATCGAGAGTATCCAAAGCCAGGAACGGTTTTTTGAAATTTTCAACTCCCCCCAACGCGTTTTTGTTGTGATTTACGCGGAAACCCTTGATAGACTTAAAAAGGAAACAAATGTTGAACTGACTCCTCTTGAACAGGTGAAGATAAACCATTGGAAATATATTCTTATTTCAAATCATTAAGGCTTAGATAAATTTTTGCCGAGTTTGGCATCATGAATATCCCGCAGGGATACAAGGGAAACAAGGGCTTCATGATTTGTGGACCTCATCCTCAATGCAGGGTCGGATAGGCGATGAACGATCGAGAAAGGATTTCCCCAGCGATAGAGTTGGGTAGTAAGACAGGTTACTACGGCCCCCTCGCCGCCTCTTATGACAAACATCGCTTCAGCGGGGCGCTGGGTCGTTTAAAGAATTGGCGGGATCAACGCCTTGTCTGGCGGGCTGTGCGGCATGCGGGCAATATCCAGTGGGTACTGGATGTGCCTTGTGGAACGGGACGCCTCCTCCGAGGTCTGGCCCGCCATATCCCCCATTCAATAGGAGCTGATGTCTCACGGGACATGATGGATTTCTCGCGTCAGCATCCCCGTTTCAAGAGACGAACTGTGGGCCATCTGGAATATGTACAATGCGATGCCAAATCTCTCCCCTTTCACAACGATACTTTTGACTTGGTGGTCAGCGGCCGGTTTTTGCATCACCTCTATCATTTGTCTCAAGCCGAAAGGATCCAGGTGATGCGGGAGTTTGCCAGAGTGTCCCGAAGATGGGTGTTAGGTGACTTCAATATGCAATATGGGCTCAAATACTATATTAACAAGGTACGGAATGTTCTGAAAGGAAAACAGTTGAAAAGTCAGCGCATGACGGCGACCAAGGTTTTTGGGGAATTGACCGAGGCAGGGCTCCAGGTTGAACAGGTTTACCCAATCTCTTGGGTTGCGTCAGAGAAATGGTACATCTTGTGTCGGAAATGATGGGGCGTAGAGAGGTATAGCCCTCGTCGCAGAGCAAAAGGGAAGTGGAGACCATAAAGTTGTTTTAGGAGATTGGATAAAATGAAGCTTTTATTGATCGGAATAGGAAGATGGGGTAAGAATCATCTGAAGGCACTGACGAGCCTTGTTGAAGAACTTTACGTGGTTGATTCAGACCCGAGTCAACTAAAAGTCTGTAAGGAATTCTCAATTCCTGAAGATCATCTTTCCACCCATTACCGCGATTTTCTTGGTTGCGTGGATGGGGTAGACATCGTCACACCAGCAGATAGCCATCTGGCCATTTGCAAAGAGTGTTTTGATAAGAAAAAAGATGTCTTTGTAGAGAAACCGATCGCCCTCACCACCTCGGAGGCAAAAAAGATGATCGCTCAAGCCAAAGAGAAAGGGGTTATCCTACAGATAGGTCATATTTATCGGTATCATCCAGCTGTATCGAAAATAAAACAGATCCTTGAGGAAGGGAAGTTGGGGACCGTTCAATACGCCTATGGTCATTTCATGGGATTTAAAAGACCTAGGACGGATGTCGGAGTCACCCAAACGGATGCCATCCATTATTTCGACCTTTTTAATTATCTTTTTAGTAAGCCCCCTCAAGCGGTTACGGCCGTTGTAAAGAATTACCTCAACCTTCCCCTTGATGATACTTCTGTCTCCGTTTTGGACTATAAGGGAAAGATCGTTTTTATTGAGGCAGGTTATATGCCCCCTGAGAAAAGAAGAGATATTGCCATGGTTGGAGATCAAGCGAGCCTCTATTGTGACTTCCAAAAGGGTTCCCTTCTCTTCTGTGAGAATCGACATGAGAGGCAGGGGGGGAAATGTGTTGCGGTAGAAGGAGAAACACGAGGCATTCCCGTAGCGCTTGAAGAGCCCCTGACGCTAGAATTAAAAGCATTTCTCAATTCGATGAAGCATCGGTCCAAGCCATTAGCAGATGGGCAGGCGGGCTTTGAAGCATTAAAAATCGTTGAAGTTTGTTACGCGTCCTCTCGGAAAGGGAAGAGATTGGAAATTGAGTGGGAGAAAATCTGAGGTTCATGGAAAGGAGTTAAAATGAAGGTCCCTCTTTCTAAGCCCTATGTGGATAAAGAAATGAAAGATCGCGTATTAGAAGTGATTGATTCCGGACAATATATTCTGGGGAACCAATGCAAAGATTTTGAAAAAGAGTTTGCCCAATTCATCGGGACGAAACACGCTGTCCTCACCTCCTCTGGGACATCAGCACTTTTCCTATGCCTCAAGGCCTTAGGGGTTAAGGAGGGCGATGGCATTCTGGTTCCCTCTCTCACCGCTTTTCCAACCATTGAACCTGTGTTTCATGTTGGGGCCAGACCCATTTTCATCGATATTGATGATACGTTTACAGTCGATCCCAAGCATATCGAATCGGTTTTAAAAAATAAGAGCCAGATATCGGGGGTCAAGGAGATTAAAGGGATTATTCCTGTGCATCTTTACGGCCACCCTGCCCATATGGATTCCCTTCTTGATTTGGCAAAGCGTTATGGACTTTTTGTTTTAGAGGATTGTTGTCAAGCTCATGGGGCCAAATATAAAGGAGCAAGAGTAGGATCCATAGGGATCGGCGGTTGTTTCTCTTTCTATCCTTCGAAAAACCTGACCGTTTTTGGAGATGGTGGAATTCTTGTCACCTCGGATGATGAGATGGCTAAGACCTGTCGAATGCTGAGAGATCATGGTCGAAAAGAAAAATATGAGCATGAACTGGTCGGATATAATTTGAGATTTAATGAAATCCAAGGGGCAGTCGGTCGGCTCCAACTTCGAAGATTGGACGGGTTTAATGAATCAAGAAGGCGTATTGCTCAGTGGTACAACGAAGGATTGAAAGGCATCCCTGTGACCACACCCAGGACAAGGGATTGGGCCGAGGCTGTTTACCATCTTTATGTCATCCAAACTCCCCAACGGGATAAGCTGGCTGATTTCTTGAAAGAGAGGGGGATTCAGTCAGGGATTCATTATCCCATTCCCAACCATCAACAACCAGCCGTTCGGAATGCTCTCGGTCAACAGCCCAAACTGGAGATGACAGAAGAGGTCGTTCAAAAGATACTCTCCTTACCCATCTATCCGGAACTTGAAAAGGAGAAGGTGGATTTCGTGTGTGCCAGCATCAGAGAGTTCTTTCATCAAAAAAGTTGAGATAAGAAGATGGATCGTCTTTCAAGAGAGAATCATAAAATTGATATTTCTGTGGTAGTGCCAGTCTACAATGAAGAGGAAAATCTTCCGGTTTTGATTCCTCAAATTGCAGAGGTACTCAAACCCTTAGGGAAAACCTATGAGATGATCTTTGTCGATGACGGGAGTACGGATCGGAGTCGTCGTCTCCTTAAAGAGATGGTTTCTCAGTATCCTCAGATGCGAATTCTTGGATTTAAGAAGAACTGCGGTGAGACGGCAGCAGGTGCAGCGGGGTTAAAAGAGGCCAGGGGAGAAAGTGTCATTACCATCGATGCTGATCTTCAGAATGATCCACGGGATATCCCCACCCTGTTAGAATACCTGAAAGATTATGATATGGTCACGGGGTGGCGTCAAAAAAGGGAGGATTCCTGGGTCAAGCGTATTACCTCGAAGATTGCCAATCGAATTCGAAATTGGTTAAGTGGAGAGACGATTCGAGACAGCGGTTGTACCTTCCGGGCTTATAAGAGGCAGTGTCTTCAGAATCTTAAGTTATACAAGGGGATGCACCGCTTCATGCCAACCCTGGTGAAGATGGAAGGGTTTCGGGTGATTGAAATACCCATTGCCCACCATCCCAGGAAGTTCGGGGTTTCGAAATATACCACTTGGAATCGGATGTGGCGTGCCTTTGTTGATCTTCTGGCTGTGAAATGGATGAAGAATCGCCATATCCATTATGAAATCGAGGAAAGGATCTGAGATGGAATGGTTTTCATTTTTTAATTTTGTGACCAATTTTTTTCAAGACCTGTCTGTGCGATATCCAAAATTTCAACTTGACTTCTGGGTATTGATTGGTTTTCTGGGACAAGGCATGTTTACGATGAGGTTTATCGTTCAATGGATTGCGTCAGAGAAAAGGAAAGAGAGTGTCATTCCAGTGGCCTTCTGGTACTTCAGCTTAGGAGGGGGGTTGATCCTCTTGGGCTATGCGATTCGACGGATGGACCCGGTCTTCATCGCTGCCTATCTTCTCAATCCTATTATTTACTCTAGGAACTTATACTTCATTTATAAGAAAAAACCCAATCCGGAAACTTCTCACTCGAACCATTAAAAAGGAAGATGGTGTGCAGGGTGGAAGGGGATGGGTAGACGGTATTCTTTATAAATAGAAAGAGGATCTTAAGCTCATGGGACAACGATTTTATAAAAATAACCCTCCCCAATGGGCTCAAATTATTTTCCTCATCGCCATCTGTTTTATTCTTTACTTTTTTAATCTGGGCCAATGGGATCTCTGGAATCCGGATGAACCCCGTTATGCACAGATTGCCAGGGAGATGGTGAATAGAGGGGATTGGATTCTCATGCATTTTAATGGAGTCGTATATGGAGACAAACCCCCCCTCTTTTTCTGGCTCATCGCTCTTTCATCCTACCTGTGGCAAGGCTTTACTTCCTTTTCAGTGAGATTTCCTTCAGCTTTCTTCGGGACACTCACCGTCCTCCTCACTTTCTTCCTGGGTAAAAGACTTTATTCATCCCGGACGGGATTCTTCTCCGGCCTGATACTTGCGACGAGCCTTCATTTCGTCCATCTTTCCACCCGTGCCAACATTGATGCCACCCTCACCTTTTTTACTACGGCTTCATTTCTTTGTTTCTTTCTATGGTATCAATATGAAAAAGAAGAGGGGGTCAAAAGAAACCGGACTGTCAGGAACCTTTTGATTTATGGATTTTACGTGAGCATGGCCTTTGCCACCTTAGCCAAAGGGCCGATTGGTTTCATCCTCCCCATTTTAGTAAGCCTCATCTATCTTTTCATTCAAAAAGATTATAAAGAAATGAAGCGGATGAAACTGCTGCCCGGAATTCCCTTGTTTTTGGCCATTGTCCTGGCATGGTATCTTCCTGCTATATCCTTGGGCGGGAGGGCCTACCTTGAGGAAAATCTTTTTAGGCATACGACCCAGGCTTATTCGACAGGATGGACCCATCCTCAACCACTCTATTATTATCTCTATAATTTCCCAGTGAGCTTTTTGCCCTGGACCTTCTTTTTGCCATCCGCCATTGTTTATGGCTTTTCCAAAATGACGATCGGACAGAGAAAAGGGTTCCTTTTTCTTTTAGTATGGGGTATCGTCATCTTCACATTTTTTTCCCTATCCAAATCAAAAAGATCCCTTTACCTTTTACCTCTCTATCCTGCTGCCTCTCTCATGGTCGGGAAGTTCTGGAGTGATTTTATCTCACACCCTTTGGATCCGTTTAGGCATGAATGGGTTTCTTTCCCTCTCTATGGATTCATTGGGTTTGGTTTAATAGCAGGGGCTGCTACTCCATGGGTGACTTCAACAAAATTTCCCTCTACCCTGCCTTATAGTCTTCCCATTGCTCTCCTCTTGGTTGGGTGCAGCGTGGTCATGTTGATCTTCTGTCGCTTTAAAAATTATAGGGCTATCCTGGTCCTCCTTATAGGGATGATGGTGGCAGGATATTTTTGTGCGTTTAGGGTTGTCTTTCCTCTTATCAATCCGCAGATGTCGGCTCGTTTCATTTCGGAAGAGATTACATCACGGTTTCAACCCGGTGACAAAATAGCGGTTTATAAAGGGCTTGGAACCGATCCTTATAATTATTACACAGGGATCGTGCCCATCATGATCCTTAGCACTCAAGAAACTTTGGTTGATTTTTTAGGGTCTTCAGAGAGGGTATTCTGCCTTCTCAAATTTAGTGATTTTTCCCAATGGATTAGCAGGGAAGGGGAACCGAAGGCCCTATTGATCGCACGGCACAAGGTGAGAAACGATGATGTTGTTTTGATTTCCAATCGATAACAGGATGGGGACGAAGACGATTCTCTCGAAAAACCAAAGAGAGGATGGTCCGGGCTGATGATATTTTACCCGCGTCATTAACTGTGTTAAAATACGAATAATTTTTAATCAAACACAGGAGATGTGAGGGCTTTTGATTCGACTGAACGTATCCATCATAGGGGCGGGTAGAACAAGAAATGGTATCGGCGAGTATATAGGAAAATATTTCCATCAGCATGGAGCAAAAGTAACGTCTGTGCTGGGGACGACTGAAAAAACAAGCCTCCAGGCCTCTTCTGCTCTTCGGATATATGGAATAGAAGCCCATCCCTATACCAACTTTGACGAGATGGTGAGAGGCGAAAAGCCTGATGCGGTGGTGATTGCTTCCCCCTCTTCAACCCATTATGAATATCTATTAAAATGTCTGGAATTGGGATTCCATATCTTCTGCGAAAAACCCTTCCTCTGGGACGAGCACAGGGATATTCGAAAAAGGATTGAAGATATTTTTGAGAAGGCCCGAGAAAAAAAATTAACCATTGCCATGAATTCTCAATGGCCTTTTTCCATAGACGATTATGAGGAAATCTGCGGAAAGATCAGAATTAAAGAAACCAACCATTTTTTTGTACGGATGTCGCCCTTTTCCCCAGGAAGAGTGATGATCCCAGAATCCGTTCCTCATCCCTTGAGCCTCCTTTATTGCCGATTGGGCGCCGGAGAGATACAGGATTTGAGTTTTGAATCGGAGGGGGAAGGGGAGATGAGCATCCGATTCACCTATTTGTTTGGAACCCGGGCGTGTGATGCGTTCATCAGGTTGGACCACCAAAAGACTCCACCCCGTGAGTTTTCTTTTGGATTTAATAACAAGATTGTTTTTCGAAGTCTGGATTTAAAAAATTATGAAGTCTATTTTAATTACGGGAGTAAAAGATTGAGGATCGCGGACCCCCTTGAACTTTCCGTTAAAAATTTTATGGAGGCCGTTGAAAAGAAAACCGAGCCCCTCATCGGACCTCCTCATATTCTCCATAATATGTCACTGTTGAGAGAGATTTACGATGGCTTTGGTGAATTTGAAAAGAGAAAATCATGGAAAAGCTAAAAGAAAGAGAGCATGACTTTAGCTCCAAATTGAGACAGGATGCCACCCTTCAAAGGCTGAAAGACTATATTCAATGGCAGAGAAGGTGTGGGGTCGATGCTTCGGATCAAGGATTACCGATTTTCAGTCCGATCTCCATCAATTTAGATCTGACCTCTGCCTGCAATTTCTCATGCCCTTTTTGTGTGGATTCGAAGCTGATCAATACCGGAAAAAACCTGGCCATGGAGGAAATTAAAAAGACGATCAACACCCTCCATTCCCATGGTCTTCTCTCTGTCATCTTGATCGGAGGGGGAGAACCCACTCTTCACAAAGATTTTGGAGAGATCGTCCGTTATATCAAAAGTAAAAGATTACAGATTGGAATCGTGACCAACGGTTCAAGACTAGAAAAAATTGAAGCCGTCGTCGAAGAGCTAAAAGAAAAAGATTGGATCAGGATTTCTATTGATGCGGCCGGGGAAGGAGTCTTTAAAGAGTTACACCTGCCCAAAACCCAGGTGACTCTGAGTCGGATATTAGAAAAAGCAAAAAAGGTGAAAAAAAAGAATCCCGTGGTTTCCTTGGGATATTCGTTTGTGGTCGTCTGGGAAGGCGTGGAGATTAACGGGAAGAGGCTCCCTCCCAATATGGAGGAGATGGCCAGATCGGTGGAACTGGCCAGGGAATTCTCCTTTGATTATATTTCCTTTAAACCCTGCCTGGTCCGATTGAATGAGTCTCAGAGAGAGACGTTGCTGAAAAACGTTGGAAAAACGAAAGAGGAAGAGATTATCGATCAAATCAGAGTGGCTCTTCAAGAGGCAAAGCGTTTCGCAGGGGATCAAGTCAAGATTCTTGAAAGCTCCAACCTGAAGGCCATGTTGAATCGGGAGACCGACCAAATCAAGAGACAGCCCAAGAGATGCCATATGCAATTTTTCAGAACCGTGGTGACGCCGTTCGGAATCTTTCACTGTCCGGCGTTTCGAGGAGTGGAAGAAGCCAGAATTGGAGAACCGGATGGATATCTATCCGAAACAAAATTCAAAAAAAGTCTCAAAAGGACGGCCCAATCCATCATGACCTTTGATGCCGAAAAGGAATGTGAAGACGTTGGATGTTTTTATAATCGCACCAACTGGTGGTTAGAAGAGTTTATCCATTCTAAAGAAGAGATCCATGAGCTTGAAAAAGTAGAAGATGATAACTTTTTCCTTTAGTCTCAGGCCTTCAGATTTTATTGGCCTCCGAGGAAAACTCGAATACCTGGGTGGTTTCAAAAGGCGATGAAAATTCTCCATCTTTTTAGCAACTGGAAATGGACAGGTCCTGCCGATCCAACCGTGAACCTCTGTAAAGGATTGGAGAATCGAGGGCATGAGGTCACCTTTGCCTATCAAAAACCTCCTCTTCCGGTTGAGGATAGCATTGAAAAGAGGGTCCTCCAGGCAGGAATAAGAGCCACGGATCGATTTCAACTAAACCATTCGGTGAAGGTTTATCATCCCTCCTTTCTACCGATTCATCTGCGTGACATTTTAGACCTCACCCACTATCTTCGTGAGGAGAAGTTCGATATTCTAAACGTCCACCACTCTCATGGCCATCTCTTAGGCGGAATCGCTGCGAGGAGGTCAGGCCATCCTGTGATCGTCATTCGAACCGACCACAAGAGAGACCCCCTGAAGCCCAGTTTGGGAAATCGTTTTCTCATCTCCCAGTTCACAGACGGAATGATTACTTTTTCAGAGAGGGCGAGGAGAGAGGATGCAGAACATTTCGAGCTTCCTCTTGAGAGGGTAGGGAAGATTTCGCCGGCCTTGGATTTGAACCGGTATGACCCTCAGAGGAAATTTAAAGAGATGAGGCCCCTTTTCGGGATCGGATCAAAGGAGATTGTTATCGGAATGATCGCCCGATTTCAAAAATATAGAAGGACGGCTGTTTTTTTGGAAGCGGTCAAAACCATTACCAAGGAATTCCAAAACGTGAAAATTCTCTTGGTCGGCCGTTCGAGTCAGATGGAGCAGAGTGTGATCCAGCCTATGAAACAGCTCGGTGTTGAAAAGTGGGTCGTCCTCGGAGGATATCAGACGAATGACTATCTGGATACTTTAGCCTGCATGGACATCTTTGTTTTCCTAATGGCAGGCTCTGATGGAACAGCTCGAGCCTTGAGAGAGGCCATGGCCATGGGTAAACCAGTCATCGTGGCCAATCGGGGGATCCTTCCCGAATTGGTGGAAGATGGCGTTTCAGGTTTGGTGGTGAACGATACCTCTGAAGAGTTGGCCCATGCGGCCCTTCGACTGCTTCGTCATCCAGAGATGAGGGAGACCATAGGAAAGGCAGCCTATCAGAAGGCCCATCAGGATTTCCAATTGGATCGACAAGTGGAAGCCGTTGAAAGTTTTTATCAAGAAATGATTAAGCTTGGAAAAAGGAAATAGACCCCGTTAGAAATGACGGGGTTTTAAATGCTGCCTGATCTGAAAGGTATTTAAATACGGAATAGGGCTCATTGCTCTTAAAAGCGGGGTTTTCTAACGGGGTAGATGGAGACTTCCATTCTTAAAAGAGTATCGAAAGGTGAGATCAAGGGTTGGGTGAGAGGGGAAGTATTGGATGATTTTCCCTCCACTTTTTTTGACGATCCCATTTCTTCTGTTCAGGAGATGGGAGGGGAGGTGATCAAAGAGTCAAAATGGAGGTGGGCGGCACTCCTATGCCTTCCGAATGGAAGAAAGGTTTTTTTAAAGAGAGATAAAACAAAAGGCTGGATGGAGTACTTGAAATATCTTGTTCTCCCCTCTAAGGGAAAGAAAGAATTCCTGATCGCCTCCCAATTAGAAAGGAAGAGCCTCAATATCCCTAAACCCTTGGGCTGGATGGAAAGAATCCGGAAAGGGTTGGTTAGGGAAAGTTATTACCTTTCCGAGGCCATCGGGACAGGGGTATCATTCATTGAGGAGGTTGCGAAATCAAAAGAACCTCATTCGATGATTGAATTAGCGATGACCGTAAGGAAGTTTCAAGATGCAGGATTATTTCATCAAGACCTTCATGCAGGTAATTTTTTGTGGGGTGGCGACTCCTTATTTCTCACTGATTTACATCGCACCCAAGTCGTAAAGCGCCTCTCCTTGAACCAGAGGTTATGGAATTTATCGCACCTCTTTCATTCTTTAAGATCGATGTGGGGAGAAGGGGAACAACTCCAATTCCTGGATCAATATTATGAGGGGAGGTTCGACGATTCACAAAAAAGAGAAATTTTACATCAAAAGATTTATCCCGTTATGGACCGCCTTCAAAAGAGGCAGTGGCGAAGCAGAACGAAACGGTGCCTGAGGGAGAGCACAGAGTTCACCGTTCAGATAGAGAAGGGGATTCGTTATTTCCACCGAAGGGATTTCCCCCTGGATCGTTTAAAAAGGGTGATGGAAGAACACCGGGCACGGGTGAGAGAAAGGCCCCTTTCCCTGATCAAATATTCTCCAGAGGTGATCGTTTCCATATTGAATGACGGAGGGGAAAGGATATGCTTGAAACAGTTCTGCTATCCTCATTTCTGGGGGCGGATGAAAGAACATTTCCGTCGCTCGAAAGGGCTTAAATCTTGGATGGCAGCCAATGGCATGCGAGCGAGGGGCATTCCGTCTCTTAAACCCCTGGCATTGGTTGAAAGAAAAAACTGGTCTGGCTTGAAAGAGAGTTTTCTATTCATGGAGGCTTTGGCAGACGATCAGGAGATGGATCGATATATTTTAAAAGGGTTTGAAGATTTAAATAAAAAGAGGCTTTTTATTAAGACCTTTGCCCGCTGGCTGGATGGTCTTCATCAAAGGAGTTTATTTCATAGGGATATGAAAACCTGTAATATTCTCGTCTCAGAAAGAGGGGAGACATGGGATTTCCATCTTCTCGATTTCGAGGATCTTCTCATGGGTGAGAAGGTGAATCGAAAAAAATTGTTTAGAAATTTTCTTCAACTTAACACCTCCACACCTAAAGTCATGACGAAGGTGGATCGCTTCAGGTTTTTTAGAGAATACCTCCGTCTCAACCCCATCGTAATAGACCAAAGGATTTTTCTCTGGAGGTTAATCAGTGAGAGCCGCCGGAGAGGCTTGGTTTACGTCTCTCCTCAAGGAGTGGTCACCGAGACGTTAGGATAAATAGAATGGATCAACGATTTTCAAAAATGTCTCCTCAGCCATGGGCCCAGGTCGCCCTTCTTTTGGGACTCTGCATTGTCATTTATTTTATTAACCTGGGCCAATGGGACCTCTGGAGTCCTGATGAGCCCCGTTACGCTGAGGTTTCAAGAGAGATGGTGAACGGGGGAGATTGGATTCTCATGCATCGCAATGGGAATCTCTACACCGATAAGCCCCCTCTTTTTTTCTGGGCCGTTGCCATTTCTTCCTTCCTCTGGCAAGGGATGACCCCATTTTCAGTAAGGTTTCCTTCTGCTCTCTTCGGGACCTTGACCGTGCTTCTCACTTTTTTTATTGGGAGGAGGCTCTATTCATCACGAACAGGATTCCTCTCTGGGCTCATCCTAGCGACGAGTTTTCAATTTGCCTATCTTTCTACACGGGGCAATATCGATACCACTCTCACTTTCTTTACCACAGCTTCGATGCTTTGTTTTCTCAAATGGTATCAACAAAGCAAAGAGGGAGAGACTTCCCTAAAAGGAATGAAGGGTCTCTCTTTTTATGGATACTACATCGGAATGGCCTTAGCTACCTTAGCCAAAGGACCGATTGGATTTATCCTCCCCTTATTGGGTACTCTTCTTTTCCTTTTGGTTCAGAAGGATTGGAAAGGGATCAAGGCGATGAGACTCCTTCCCGGGAGTCTCATCTTTTTGGCCATCGTCTTAGCCTGGTATCTTCCTGCCATTTTAATAGGAGGAAAAGAATACCTCGAGGCCACCCTGTTTCATCACTCTTTCGATCGTTTTGCAAAAGGATCAGCCCATATCCGGCCCTTCTATTACTTTTTCTACAACTTTCCAGCTGACTTTTTGCCCTGGATCATTTTTCTTCCTGCGGCCATGATTCATGGCTTTTCCAGAGCAATGATGGCGAAGAGAAAGGAATTTCTTTTTCTGACGATCTGGTTCATCTTTATCTTCCTATTCTTCACTCTGTCTAAGGGGAAAAGAGGGCTTTACTTATTACCCCTTTTCCCGGCTGTATCGCTTATGATCGGGAAGCTTTGGGAGGATTTTATCTCCTTTTCTATGAGATATTTTCGGAATGAATGGATCATACTACCCCTTTATGTATTGATGGGAGTAATTTTGGTGGGCGCAGTGGCCATGCCTTGGATGATTTCAATAAAGTTTCCTTCTTATTTTTCTTATAGCCTGCCCATTGCCTTTCTCTTGGTCGGAGTGGCTGTGAGCCTATTTGTGTTCAATCGGTTTAAGTATTACGGAGCCATTTTTTTCCTTCTCATCGGATTGATGGCAGGAGGATTCTTCTATGCTTTGAGGGTTGTGTTTCCCCTTGTGAACCCTTACAAATCAGCCCGTTTCATTTGTGAGGAGATCACTTCAAGAATTCAACCCGGTGAAAAATTAGCCATCTATGGAGATTTTGAACCGGGTCCTTTTAATTTTTATACAGGAATTGTTCCCATCCGGGTGTTTGAGGAGGAAGAGGCCCTCTTCAACTTCTTGAGATCTCCAGAGAGAGTCTTCTGTCTGCTTAAATCCAGGGATTTTTTAAAATTTGAGGACATAGAGGGTAAACCAGAGGTCCAATTGATTGTTCGACGTAAGATAGGTGATGGTGATTTTGTCTTGGTCTCCAACCGATAATGTCTGAGAACGATAAGGCTATGAAAAATTCTGAACCCATAGAGATCTCCGTGGTGGTCCCTGTCTATAATGAGGAGGGAAACCTTCCACTTTTAATCCCTAAGCTGGTAGAGGTTTTAAAGAGCCTTGGTCGTTCCTACGAAATGATCTTTGTGGATGATGGGAGTTCAGATGGAAGCCGAAGGATTTTGAGAGAAATGATCTCCCGATATCCTTCCCTCCGTATCCTTGGTTTTAAGGAAAACTGTGGATTAAGCACTGCCCTTTTGGTAGGGATGAGGGAGGCCCGGGGAAATAAAATTGTCACCTTAGATTCAGACCTTCAAAATGATCCTGCTGATATTCCCAAGTTGTTAGAATATTTAAATCATTATGATATGGCGACAGGGTGGCGCCAGAAAAGAAAAGATACATGGTTAAAGAAAATTTCTTCTAAAATCGGTAATGCCATTCGGAACTGGGTAAGCGGTGAGAACATACAAGACAGTGCCAGTACCCTCCGGGCGTTTAAAAAGGAGTGTATACAAGATATACCGGTGTTTAATGGAATGCACCGGTTTCTTTCGACTCTGGTCAAGATGGAGGGATATCGGATCATTGAAGTCCCCGTTTTCCACCATCCGAGGAAGTTCGGCAAGTCAAAATTCAATATTCGTAATCGCATGGCACGATCTTTCATCGATCTGCTGGCCGTGAGATGGATGAAGCGGCGCACCCTCCGCTATGATATTGAGGAAAGGATTTGAGTTGAATTCTTTCTCCATCCGATTCAGAAAAAAGAGAGGATGTTATGGACGATAAGAAAAAATCTTGGCTGAGGAAAGTCCGAAGGATTCCACTTTTCATAGGAGCCTTTTTATTGGTGATCTTTGCGAAACCCCAATCCCCCGGGATCTTGATCGGGATGATTTTGATCTTTTTAGGGGAAGGCATTCGTATCTGGGCGGCAGGTCATCTTCAGAAAAACGAGATCCTGACGGTGACAGGCCCTTAC
>PDVH01000004.1_pt2 | contig 21576 bp, 24 predicted proteins | sample 1369781 | NCBI WGS metagenome assembly PDVH01 (sample SAMN07795378, study PRJNA414565) | Alkali sediment metagenome, whole genome shotgun sequencing project. | isolation source: glacial lake sediment | place: Bosnia and Herzegovina: Donje Bare Lake | collected 2016-06
AGGAAGAGGAGGGGGAAGAGCAAGAGGAAGGTGAGGAGGAAGAGGAGGGGGAAGAGGAAGGGGAAGAGGAAGAGCCGGAAGAGGAGGGGGAGGAAGAGGAAGATGAAGAGGAGGATGGCCCTTATCCAGAGTTAGATGAAGACGCGGGTGAAGACGCGGGTGAAGAGGAGGAAGAGGAGGAAGAGGAGGAAGAGGAAGCCCCCCCGCCACCGCCGCAAAAAAAGAAAAAGGTGGCGTCAAAAAAAGCCGTTACGGGCAAAGAGAAAAAAGAAAGACGGGCGGACTCGATACGGGCACGTGAAAATGAGGAAAAAAGGGCACAAATCCGAAGTGAATTGCCCTATCCAGAAAAGCAACTAAAGGTCATGAAACGGACGGCCCTAATTATGGTTGCGGGCGTCCTTGGGATTCATGACCCCGTGCGGGTAGGGTCAACGGAAAAACTTATTGACCTGATTAAAAAGGCCCAATACCAGAAATTTAAGGATAAGGTCAAACCCCAAGTGAAAACTAAAGCCCCCACCGCACCCACCGCACCCACCGCACCCGCCGCACTGCCGCTAAAAAAGAAGACGGCCCCCCCGGTTGAAACGGGTACCCCGTCATTTGCCAAACCAAAGGTCAAAAAGAAAAAGTAAACGTTTCTACCTAGATATCCACCTACCATTGACGGAGTACACCTACGGACGTGGTAACGCACCGCGTGATAGAAGATGTGTTACCACGTCCATCTACATGGTACGGAGCCAAAATGGAGTTATTACCAGAGTTAAAAAAGTATTTGGCTTTGAAAAGGTGGGAGTGGAAGCCCGCCACGAAGAACGACATCGCAATAAAGACATGTCCCTTTTGCGGACGGAGCAAATTTAAATTTTGGGTAGACGCCCAAAAAACGATTTACAGGTGTTGGCATTGCGATGCCCGCGGAAATTTATACAAACTTAAAAGGGAGTTAGGCGATTTATCGGGAGGCGTTGTTTCCGCCGCACAAGCCCATGGCACCGATAAAAAAACGTCAAGCAAGCCCGTAACAATGTCTTTAGTTGATCGTTGGCACGGTCAATTGTTAAAGCATAAAGGGGCACTAACATATCTGACAAAGTCACGGGGACTTGAGACTAAAACAATAAAACATTTCAAATTAGGGTTACAAAAACGGTTTGGGGCCCTTTGGATTACCATACCCCATATCGAAAATGACGTGTGTCATAACGTCAAATTCCGCTCCCTACCGCCGTCCACTAAAGCCTTCCGCCGGATTAAGGGGGCCGCAAGCGTTTTATTTAATGCGGACGCGTTAGCAGAGTCCTCGGAAATTTTCATAACGGAAGCGGAAACGGACGCCATGGCCCTGTGGCAAGCGGGTGTTAAAAACGTGGTAGGCCTGACTTGCGGGGCGGACACTTTTTTACCAGAGTGGTATGATCTTTTAGCGGACAAGGAAAAAGTCACCCTAATATTAGACGCGGACACGGTAGGTCAACAGGGTGCCCGTAACATCGCAAGAAGACTTGGATTTGACAAGACATACAACGTCCTACTACCGGCACATGACGTCAACGATCTTCTTGTGCGGGGGGGCCCTGAAGAGGTTTTACGATCGCTGGATTCAGCGGAGCGGTTTGAAGTTGCCGGGGTATCTTCCATTGCAGAGGTTTTGCAGAGGTGCAAAGAAACGGAAGATTCAGGCATGCCTGGAATTTTGACACCGTGGGATGAAGTGAACCGATTATTAGGGCCCGGATGGCAACCGGGCAATCTCGTTGTGTTGAGTGCCAAGATCAAGGTGGGAAAAACCTCATGGTCATTGAACGTGGCACACCATGCAAGCAAGCAAGACACTCCCGTCTTATTTTATTGCCTTGAAATGAGTAAGGAGGAACTTGCCCGCAAGGTGGCGGCTATCACGCGAAAAAAGCCCGTAGACGATTTAAGAGGGGTTGATTTTTCCTTGGTGCGCTATCACCTAAGGAGACAACCCCTTTACTTCGTTGAACCTGACTGGGCGGGCTCTTTCAAAGTTGAAGCCGTTGTAGAGAAAATAAGGGAAGCCGTCAAGCGGTATGGCATCAAATTATTGGTTTTTGATAACTTACACTTTTTGTGTAGAAGTTTACAATACGTTACGGCTGAGGTGGGGCAAGTCACACGGGCGTTTAAACTGTTGAGTGAGGAACTTAGCATGACGTCCATTTTGATCGCACAACCTCGGAAAATCAGCGGGGATCGCATTATTAAATACGATGACATCAAAGATAGCAGTGCCATCCCGGCGGACGCGGATCAAGTCATTTTACTTCACCGGGCGTCCCGTGAGGCGGGCATTGACGGCCCCGTTGACAACGTATCAGACCTTGAAGTTTTAGAACCAAAAACGCTTGTGCGCATTGACGCGGCCCGTTTTCGCGGCGGCGGTGAATGCTTTTTATACTATGAGGGGGCCACGTCCACCTTTTTTGACTGGAAAGACCGCCCCGTTACCAATGTTTAGTCGGCACGTGCCTTCAACCTCCCCCTTTTAGTCCCCATAAAACCCAATTAAACATTGTGTATGATATGCATTCGTCATGCATTATCTGATAATTACACGTCAATTGATGTATGAACGTAAAACAAAACGTCATATGTAAGTTGGCGGCACGTGTCATACACTATCTTTTTTATTAGTGTTAACGTTAACTTATAAAATATTCAACTAGCTAGTTTTTAGCGCTTGTCGGAAAATCAAGGGGGGGGCCATAATATAATTGTGAGGCGGACAAGGGGAGGAAAAAAACGGTGGGCGGTGGGCTCCTTGACGAAGGACACATAGCGGGTGACGGGCACCCGGATTTGATGCCGATGACGATCGGTAGACGGAAGCCTAAAGGGGTGCCCACCCCGTCCGTCACTCCCGCGGCGGGGCACAGACCCCTTGCACCGCAGGAAGCCCGCAAGGGGTCACGGTGGAAATGGTCAGGGTGAGACCAAAAAACAAAAGGTGCAAACCCAAGGAGACAAAAAGATGCACATCAAATACGACGGTGAAGAGGCCCTTTACGCTACGATAGGCATTGGGCCTAAAAACACTCCTTACTTAAAAGTTTACGGAGCCGATACCCCACAACGGGGGGCCGTCCAAATCTTAAACATCCCGTGCGGGGCGGAAATGTGGGACGTGATAGCGTGGGTGGAAATTCAGCGTGAAAAAATTAACGTGGCCTTAACCGCCCATCTTTACGGCGAAAATATCAAATTGCAAATTAAACTTTTGCAAAAAGATTTTGATAGCAGAGTTAAGGACGGCCGCGTGATGGTTCATTAATTCCCCCGCCACGGGGGAGGGGGCACAAGCTTCCTCCCCCCTACGGGGCAATTAAGCCCCATGGCTGTAATCAAAAAGGAGGGCTCATGGAATTCAGGATAGAGAAAAAATGCGCATTTGGTGACTTCAAAAATTGGGAAGAGTACACCGTTGAAAACGCCCCTGATAATGACTCCTTTAACGCAATTGACACCGCTTTACAAAATAAGAACCCGTCCCTTTTGGTAGACGGTAAACCCGCAGAGGAATTAAATTATAAAAGCTTTTTCCGCACTTCTACTGACGCCGCAGAGTTTGAAACACAGTGCCTATCGTCCGCATTGGACGCGGTGGACGAAAACGCTAAAAGCTTCATTATTGCTGGGATTAACGGTGAATACGTCGTTGGCTATTGGAATTGGCTAGCATCACAAATCACTGAATAGGAGACACAAAAATGAAAACCTACCGCATTATCGTTGAGGGTGAGGGGGACACGGGGCTGGAAGTATCCGCGCTTGACTTTAACTCTGCAAAAGAAAAGGCGGAAGCAATTGTGCGCACCGGTGAGTGGGACACAGGCAACGTGGTAAATGTTATTTTGGAAGATCAAGAGGGTGTGCGGGACAGTTTTGAGTTTACGGTTTGACCTCCCCGCCACGGGGGAAGGGGGGCCGCCCTCTTCCCCCCCACGGAGCGATTAAACCTCAAAAGGAGACAAAATCATGAAGACAAGTGCAACTAAAAAACCCCCCACGCTTCCTGTAAAAGAGTCAAAGGTGAAAGTTATTAGACGGCGGGCCTCACACGTAAAAGCCGCTAAAAAAGACGAGTCGACGGTTGCGGAAGTTTTAGACCTTGCACCGGCCGCCGCCCCCGTCCCACCGCCCTTTACGGTGACTATCGCAACGGGAAGTGAGCCCATCCCGCCGCCCCCAATGGGCCCTGAGGTGCAAGAGTTAATTAAGCAGGAAGCCCTTAAGATGCTACAAGAGATGATCCGCCTTGGCATTCATGCCGCGGTGGCACAGGAATTGGCAAAGAAAGAATTGGAAGCCACCGCGGAAACAAGCCGGGAAGTTAAGGCAGTGGAAGCCCCCGTGGAAATGGTCCCGCACGTGCCCGCCGCCCCCATGGCACCGCAAAAGCGGAAGTTGGCGGACCCCGAGTTACGCAAGGTTGTAACCGCTTATATCAAAGAATATGAGCGAAAAGAGATGAGGGCCGCCACGGTGGCCAAGGTCCTTTACGGGTTGAGAAAAATCAAAGGGTATAGTTGCAGTGAAGATCGGGTGCGGGCACTCTGGAAAAAACTAGCTGAGGAAAAAGCCGCAAAAGCGTCTAAGTAATTAACAACCTGATGACACGTGCTATAAACACGGCGGGAGGCCACCGTGCGTAAGTTAAAGTTTAAGCCTATGAAACAACCCCCCAAAAAATTGCATTTACGCAATGAGGATTTGGGGGAGGCCATAGCGGACGTTATGGCAGATTGTTTTAAGCGTGGGGCACTCCCCACGTTTAACGGGCTTTTAGAGGCCTTAAGGGGCCGCGGCTTTGCAGCCTCGGATTATAGAGTGCGGCCCTTTTTCCACGTCCTAAAAGCCGCCTACGCCGCTAAGGCGGCACAAAAAGGAAGTGACCATGAGTGATTTGCAGGCACTTGCCAAAAACTTAGACCTCTTGATAGAGCAATGTATGGCAGAGATAAATCAAGCGGAGTGCCATGAAGAGGCACACCGCTTCATTGACCTAAAAAATAATCTGCAACGTCTTATTGGCCAATACCCCAATGAACTTTACGTGATGTTTATTGGCTTAAGCCAAACGCTAAAGTGAAGTTTACGTTTACGCCACCGGGGCCCGCGTGAGGGGGCCCCTTTACGGAAACGTAAACAGAGGTGCAACCAAATGACAAAAAAGAAAAAGATTGTACGGGAGGTTGAACCTACAACCCCCCGTGAAAAATTCATGGATTTAAGGGATGAATTACGGCGGGCGGTGACGGAGCGGGACGCGGAGATAGATGGCCTTTTAATAGGTCTTTTGGCACGTGAACACATCTTGTTACTTGGGCCACCGGGGACGGCTAAAACGCTTTTGATCTCACTTGTCACACAAGCTATTTCAGGGTGCGTGACGTTCAAACGGTTACTGACGCGGTTTAGCGTACCGGAAGAGTTATTTGGTCCTTACAGTTTACAGGGCCTGAAAAACGACACCTACCGCAGAGTCCTGAAAAACAAGCTACCGGAAGCCCACCTTGCATTCTTAGATGAGGTGTTTAAGGCAAATTCTAGCATCTTAAACGCCCTATTGACGCTCATCAATGAGCGGACCTTTGAGAATGGGGACACGGCGGTTGAGTGCCCCTTGGAAACGCTTGTGGGGGCGTCCAATGAGTTGCCAGAAAGTGCGGAGCTTGACGCGCTTTACGATAGGTTCATGTTACGCTTTTGGACAAGCTACATTTCAGATCATGAATCCTTCAAGGGCATGATTATGGCGGGGGACGCGGAAATTAAGACCTCCCTCACCATTGATGAATTACACACGGCACAGGCGGAAGTTGACCGGGTCACGGTAACTGAAGATACCGTTGACCTTTTGGTCACGATTAAAGCGGCGGTGGAAAAAGAGGGCTTTGTGGCTTCCGATCGGCGGTGGGTCAAAACGTTGCGGATTTTGCAGGCAAACGCGTGGTTATCGGGACGGGACACGGTGGAAGCGGAAGACGCTATGGTTTTGTGCCACGTGCTTTGGAAAGAGCCCAAGGATCGTGGGGCTCTTATGCGGGTCATCAGCAAGGTGGCAAACCCGCTTGCCAACGCATCGGTGGAAGTGACGGACGCTATGGTAGAAATTTTTAAAAGCCTCCCTATTCATGAAGACATTCCTGAATCACAACAAGCCGCTGTATTTACAAAGATTATCGAGGCAAACGCCACCTTTAAAACTGCAATTGAAAAATTAGAGCGGATGGCCAATGGGAAGTCATCGGCATGCGTTATTGAAGCCGTCCAAAAAATTGAGGAGATGAAACGGCGGGCCGCAAACTACGCCGCTAAAATCAGCGGTCTTAGTTAAGGAAGGAGACACGGGCATGAAAAAGGAAAAAGAGATAGTAAGGATCATCAAAGATGCCGCCAAAAAGGACGGTACCCCTATCCTTGGGGCCCTAACTTGGTGGTCTTTAGAGGGGGCCGTTATTGGCGTCACAGAGCTAAAGGCCCTCTATAAAAAACACGGCCTCGGGGAAGAGTGGTTACCGGGGGAAATAACGGGTAGCACGGCCTTTAGTAAGACGGTACGGGAGGTCAAAAGGATGGCCCAAGGGTACATGATCCGCCCCATCCGTGATGACGAAGAGCAAACGGTTGTGGGGGTTGTGTCAGAGGAGGTGGCGGCCGATAAAGACAAGCTCACTTACGATCAAGAGGTAACGATCCATTATCACAAAGGTGATCAAACCATTACCGCAAGCGACGATATGCACCCCGTTGTGCATGTATGTCGTGACGTCTACCAAAAAATGGTGGACACCTACGTAGTACACGATTTTATTAGGCTTTTGACCAGAAATGTTAGGCAAAAAATGAACGGCATAGTGGTGAGGCCCACCGGGGGCGTCTACTTTGTGCCGCAAGGGCCCATGATGGAAATTTTGCTACAACATGCCGCGGCCTTTAATGAACTTGGGGACGTTGAATTTACGGTTGTCCCAATGCATGGGGACCCGATTACTAAAGCGGCTATCGCTAATAAAACTCGCAAGGCGCTTGAACAAGAATTACAGGAAATTCAAGAGGAATTGGGCAAGTTCAAAGAGTGTGAGCCGCGGCGGGACACCTTAGAGCGTAGGGTAAATCAGTTTAAGGAATTAAAACAAAAGGCTATGCTTTTCGCAGATATGCTAGCGATAAAGGTTGACGATTTACACACCTCACTAGATGAGGCGTCAAGCTTTATCACCAAAATGCTTAACGCTTCCAACGAAAAAATGGAAAAAAGCAAAGAGGCGGCGGCCGCGGCTAAAGCGGATTACGCACGTGAGTGGAAGCGCAAAAAGTCCGGCGAACACAAACGAGCACGGGAGCAAGAGGCCCCCGTTTCTATGTTGAAAAAGACGGTATCGCTACAACCCAAAGCCTTGGTACCGGACAAGCCCGTCAAAAAAGTCAGTATCCAAAAACGTTAACACACACAAAGGATGGCACTCATGGTTACGTCAAGTCTTTGCCCCACGGGGGGCCTTGCCTATGCCGTCAACCGGTGGCAACGGTACCTTTACGAAGAGGCCAAACGACATCATGCCGTCTTACCGCAACTAGAAGAGCAAGGGGACGCGTTAAAGCCACGGTATGCGGAGTTTCAGCGGGAAGTATTTGCCCGTTTGATCAATGCCAAAACGCCCCCGCTAGAGACGGTAGAAGAGGAAAATAAATGGGCCGTCACGCTACATGGCCTTGTTAATGAGTTGCCAGAGTTTAGCCTATTACAGAAAAGGTGCCGTGGGGATGAGGTATGGAGTGCCTTAGCCACAAGTTGTATGTCTAAAAACATCGTGGCTAAAATCGGCGGTGACAGGGAACGGGCGTTGCAGGAAATAGACAGAATCCAAAAAATGATTGCCCACCTTCAGATATTACAGGACCGTAACGTCAACGTTGACCGTAGGTTATCGATTGAGCGTAGAAGTCTTAGGGACGCCAAAAAAGAGTTGAAACATGCCACGGAAGGTATCGTGCCCGCCGCCATCCGTGGGGCCGTAAGGGAAGCCTGTAATGAAGCCCAAAAGGCCATAAGTCAGGCGGAAGATAGCATAGACGCTTTGACCTTTGGCGATGACCCCGGTGTCCCCTGTTACCGCCCCAACGCGGACCGCAAACGGGCCCTTGCTGAAAAGTTAGCGAACAGCAAAAAGTTGCAGAAAATAGCGGAGCTTGCGGGACGGCTACGGCGGATGGCGGTGGAAAAACAACGGACCAAAACGGATGAATCCGCAAGTGAGGTCTCGCAGTTAGAGCAAGGGGCGGACGTGGAAAGACTTTTGCCCACAGAGTTTTGTGACTTTTTAGACCCCGATCGGGAAGCCTTGTTTTTCAGTCGTCTTTTAGAGCGTCAATGCATTCAATATCAACTGAAGGGTAAAGAGAAAAAAGCCCGTGGCCCTTTAGTCTTAGCGGTGGACGAGAGTGGGAGTATGCGGGGCACTAAAGAAGAGTGGTCAAAGGCCGTCATGTTAGCTCTGTTAGACGTAGCCATAAGGCAAAAAAGGTCATGGGCCGTTATCCATTTTTCAGGCGAAGTCACCCGCGTGGACGTCAAAGACAAAAAGCAGGGTGTCGATCATGCCCAATTAATGCAGTGCCTTGAACACTTTTCAGGCGGGGACACGAACATACCAAAGGCCCTCAAAAAAGGGGAAGATATCATTATAGGGGAGGGCAATTTTAAAGAGGCGGACATTGTCCTAATTACAGACGGAATTGCGGAATTTCCACCCGCCTGGATTGAGCGGTTTATGGCATGGAAAAAAGAAAAGCATGTTTCCTTGTTTACTATCCAGCTTGACGTGGGAGGAAAGCCTCATTGGGAAGCCCGCCAAAGCGGGAGGGCCCTGATTTTGAAAACATTAAGTGATATATTCACGCAAAACGTGGGTGACTTTGAACAGTCAGTATTGGCTATTTAAGCAAGAGGAGGCTCCCGGAATTGTAAGGGTTGCAATTCCGGGAGTGTTCTTAGTGATGTTAGGGAGCGTGGCGGCCCCGTCAATATTCCCTTCAAGTCAGAGGTCCTTGACATTGACGGGGCCGTCAAAAGCAAACTACAAGGGGATATTTCCGTAATGGCAGTTTGGACAAACCCCATTACACCGCGTGAGCTATGAACGCAAGGCAAAAAGACACGGAAGGAGAATAAATCATGAATTATGAATTCCAAAAGCATATCATGTCGATAGCCGATGGGCCCAAAGACACTTACGCCCTCATTGCTGCAAGCCCTTTTTATGAAGAGGACACCCGCCGCGTTACATGGTGGGACCCCTTACACCAAAGGGCCTTTGTCATTAAAAACGTAGTAGCCGACACACCGGACAAGTTAACATTCGTGGATTTAAACGGACGTAAATTTACCTTACGGCCTATGACGCTAGCCACCTATCGTGAAAAGGTAAAACCGCAGATAGGCCCCGATGCCCGCGATTTTAAAACCTTGGATGAGCTTGTTACCTTTTACACACGGACCGTTTGGGGGATTACGTAACGTGACGGCACGTGCCGTGAAAACATCAACTCCCACCCCGTCAGTAACACGCAAGGCAAAGACACATGTGCATGAGACCGATAACACAGGACCTCATTGAGGGGGCTATTTTAGGGGCCGCCGTGGGGGATGCCCTTGGGTACCCCGTTGAGTTTTTGAGCCGTCAGAATATTAAGCGTGAGGCCTTAAACGCCTCATTAATTTCTGATGACACACAACTTATGATGGCTATCGCCAAAGCCGTAATTGCCGCAAGGACGGCTACGGGATTTGGTTTTCATTTTGCTAAGGAACTTGTGGCATGGCTTGACTCACCTGAAAATAACAGGGCTCCCGGTATGGCATGCTTAACCGGGGCACGACGTCTGAAAAGCGGCGTGCCGTGGCAAGAGGCGGGGGGGCTTCAAAGCAAAGGGGCGGGCTCCATTATGCGGGCGGCCCCTATTGGCCTTGCGTTGACGTCACCGTCACGGGTCATTGAGTGGTCACGCTTTTCATGCCTCCCCACCCACCGCCATCCCGTAGCGATTTTGGCCACACAAGCGTGGGCGTTAGCCATTTTTCACGCTCTTCATGGCCTCCCTTTTGAAACGATATCCAAAAATACTATGGTCTTTTTACACAGGCGGGACGCGGATTTAGATCTAATACTTAATAGATTTGTTTTATCAAAAATAAATTTCAAGCCAGAGATCGCTTTAGGATCTTACATGGGGATCGGTGACGGGTGGGTGGCGGAAGAGGCCCTATTAATGGCACTTTACGTGGCAGAAAAATTTGGCGATCGATTCGATGAAGCCATTGAAATTGCTGTAACAATAGACGGAGACAGTGACACGGTGGGGTGTCTAGTGGGGGCTATTTTAGGTGCCCGCCACGGGAAAAGTGCGATCTCTGACAAATGGCTTACCAATTTAGAACACAAGGACGATCTCTTTACTTTGGCAGAGAGGCTATACCAAAGGAGGGCGGCCGATCCTTTTTTATTTAAAACCCCACCGTGGCGTCCCTAAAGCGATCTAATTAGATCACATTTTCTAACACGTCCCATTTATCTATGTAACCAATTGTTATCTTTAAATAAAAATTAAGCGTGGGCGGTTTATTCGAAGGGGGCGTACCTTACAAGAGTGCAACCGATGGGAGAGTAAGCACCGTCTTTTGGGTAGTAGCACCTTTTTCCCGTCCCCCTTGGGAATTGTCCCAAGGGGGTTTTTTTGTGCCCGTAATAGGATAGGAGGGGGCCCACGCGGGGGCATTTTATCAAGACTTTACCCGCGATTTATCGCGGACTAAACCGCTTCAATAGGTAACACAAGCGGTAATTTTTCCTGCAATCCCCCTAAAAACTCCTGTAAGTTAATGACACGTGCTAAAAAACTCTTACCTTTTGGAGTTACTTTTAAGAAGACTTTTTGGCACGTGCCGCTATCTTCCTGCTAAAATCATGTACAAAAGTGTTTTAAAACCCACTGGAAGTTAAGAGCAAGTGCTGAAAAGTCAGAGTTTAAGACAAGTGCGCTTAACTCTTTAGTTAAAAATAATGTACACTGGTATCCTAAAATGACTAAAAGTAACCATGAAGTTAATGACACGTGTTAAAAACTCATGCCAAAACACGATTCAAAAAAGCTAAAAAATGTACACATGCCAATTTGCGTAATCCGCACTTTTGTTTCTTTCTTTGCAAGATCACGAGTAACCCCTTTAGGGGTTACGAGTATCTTGTTTCTTTCTTTTTTTATTTATAGTCTTAGAAGATTAAAGTTTATTTATTAGAAGAGTAATAGAGAGAAAGGGGGGGTATGGGGGGTTTTTGAAATTTTCAGTTTCTGGATTTTTTGACCCGCAGAAAGTTTTTGAAAAGTTGCAAATGAAGTTGGTCGCACGTGTCAAAAAGTCTTGGCATGAAATTTTTGGAAAAGAGTTTTTAGCAAATGCGCTCAAAAGTTTTTTGAAACGAAAATTTTTGCCCCAAAATTTCCTGAAAACAAATGGGCCCTTAGGTGGCGAAGAAGGGGGTGTATCGTTTAGCTCCCGTTAACCCAATACTGTAACTATCGGTAACCACAGAAATTTTTGGTCAAAATGCACAAATTTCGTAGTCATTTAGCGCACTTAAAAAATTCAAAAAAAAATTCTGGACGGAAAAAATAAATTTTGCTAGAAGTTTTTTTGCCTGAAACAAATTTTTCCTAGCCAGAAATTTTGGTTCAGCAAACCCTCAAAGTTCTAGTGATTGCAGTTTCCATTTTTCCGTTTGGCCACGGGAGGATGGGTGCGGATGTGAAGGCAGAAAATGGCAAAGGGGTCACCGAAGCCATCGGCTAACGCGCAATGCGTAGTGAACATAGTCCCGCTAAAACCCAATGACGCTTGCCTACGGTGCGCTTTGGGGAAGTCTTCAAAAACCGTGTGTTGTGAGGGCAAGGGACCGGAAAATTCCCCCTATCTCTTTGTGGGGGAGGCCTTAGGGGCACAAGAGGAAATTTACGGCCGCCCATTTGTGTCGGATGCCGGGTTCAAGTTAAACTACCTCTTACACCGTGCCGACCTTCCAAGAAAATCAATCCGTGTAGAAAACGCGGTAAGATGCCGTCCCCCAAAAAACCGCACGCCAAAAAAGCAAGAGACGCAGGCTTGTTTTCCCTATCTCTTACACGCGATATTTAAACAAAAACCCATAGTCATTGTGGCTATGGGGGCCACGGCCGTTAATTCACTCTTTGAAAATTCAACCCCCATACTTCCAAAAAATACGTTAAAGGTGGAAACGGTCCGTGGCTTTTATGAAAAGCGCACCTTTAGTTACTTTTCCAAAAAACGTAACAGCGAAGTTGAACACACGTGCTACGTAATTCCCACCTTCCATCCGTCCGCTTGTTTGAGAAACTGGGAGCATGACGATTTAGTAGCACATGACTTCAACTTAGCAAAAAAGCTAGTGGGGTGGGTGCAAGGGGGGAAATACGTAGCAAGTAAGTTAACGGCACGTGTCAAAAACTCTTCCGCGGAAGAGGAGGCATTGAAGTTAGACACACATGTCAAAAACTCTTTCACATGGGAAGAGGAGCCCCAACGGTGGCCTGACACACAGGTAAAAGTGTTACGGCAGTTTTCAGAGGCCATGAACTTTTTACATGGCTTGAAAAAGTTGGAAGGGTTTGTCATTGACATTGAGTCTACGGCCCTATCACCCCACACCGCAGAGATAATGTGTCTTGGCTTTCGTCACTGCCACGGGCACGCTACGATCCTCCCTTTGCTTTTACAGGATAAAAAGGCCGCGTGGACGCCACGGGAGCGGGGGCAGTTGCTAGACACTTTGGCGGACGTGTTAACGGACGCGGAAGTGTGGGGGCAAAATGTCAAGTTTGACATAAACCAGTTGCGGAAATTGACGGGCGTGTGGCCAATTAAGGCGGGCTTTGACACGATGTTAGCGCACCATGTGTTAGACGAAAACAAGCCGCACAACCTCACGTTTCTATGCCAGTGGTTTTTAAACTGGAAACGATACGATGCCGCAATGGACGCTTACAAAATAAACCGTGTGTTCAGGATATGGGACGTACCCGATGAACAATTGTGGCGGTATTGCGGCTATGACGTTGATGGGACCTTCCGCTTGCGGGGGCGCTTTAAACAAATGCTCATCGATGAGGACGTGGAAAACGTCTTTCACATCGAACTTGGGCTTGTCCTTCCGCTTGCAGATATGGAGTTTAGGGGGATTCATTTAGACAAAGAAAGAATTTTGGAACTAAGTGACTTTTACCGCCGGGAGGTTGAACGGGCAAAAAAGACCGTCATGCGGGTGGCTATTAACGCGTTGGGGGAGGAAAAGGGGGCCGCCTTCAACTATGCCTCATCTCAGCAATTGAGTGCCTTAATGGTCAAGTTAGGGGCCCCCTTGCGTAAGAAGACACCGGCGGGGGCGTTGAGTGTCGGGGGAGTCTAGCGTTAAAAAAGTCAAAGTCCGCCACCTTGGCACGGGCTATTCAGAACATCAGGAAATTTGAGAAATACGTAAGCACATACCTTGACGGCATGACGGCCCGTAGGGCGGCCGCCGTGGATAAAAGCAATGCCGCCGCGGCTAAGGGAAAGAGTGTCAAGGCCATTGCCTCTAAGGGGTTTTTGCGGTGGGTGCAAGACTACAGCCGTGCCCATCCAAATTACAATATTGCGCTGGCACGGACGGGGCGGTTAAGTGCCGATGACCCGCCTATTCAAACCACGCCCCGCCTCGGGGACATCCGATCAATCCTTGTGCCCGATGACCCCAATGACCACGTGTTTATCGTTGTGGATTATGAGAAGTTGGAACTTTGTGTGATGTCTTGGCTAGCCAATGACGCGGTCATGGTAGGCGAGTTATTGCGCGGTATTGACCTTCATACCAAAATGGCGGTGACGGCCCGGTTAATGCGTAACCCTACGGACGCGGAGTTTAAGGCGATAGCCTCTGAAATAAGTAAAAACGAGCGGACCGTGGCTAAGGGCGTTAATTTTGGAATTCCCTACGGACGCGGAGCGGGGGCTATTTCCGAGGCAAACCCCGATGCCTTCCCTTTGGGCATGCCGCGGGATGACCGCAAGAGGGTAGTGCAAAAGGTCATTGACGCTTACTTTGAAAAGTATTGGAAAATAGCGGAGTACCGTGAGCGTCAATTGGCTAGACTCCATAAGTGTGGAATTTTGCAAACCACTGTTCACCGGCGGAAGCGGCGGCTTACCGGTATTGAGTGGTTCCAAAGCAAGTGGGGGGAGCAAACTGAACATCATCATTTGGATATGAGCCACCTTGAACGTGAGGCCCTTAATTGTGAAATTCAATCGATCGGTAGTGACACCCTTAGCAGTGCCACGAAACGGGCCTATGAGGGCATGCAGAAAGTCAAAATACCGTCTTTCCGCATTGTCATGAGTCTACATGACGCCCTCTTGTTCAACGTCCCCTACCGCTACGCAGATGAGGCGGAGCGTCATATTCAACGTTGGATGAATCGCGTGTTACCGCGGGACAAAAGGCACAAGTTTGAAATACCCCTAAAGGTTGAGTGCAAAAGGCAATCCTATTGGGGTGAGGGAGACACTTAGCTACAAAGAGGAGACAATGGTCATTGATGACACTTTGGATATTGAGACAGAGGTACAAGGGCACATCGATGAAATTATGGCGGAGCTTGCAATTAGCTCCGATTTGTCCACGGAATTTATTAAGCAGGCGTCTTATTACGCCCATTGGGCGTTTTTGAGCGCACGGGCACAGGACACGGTAAGAGCTAATGAAGAGCGGGTGGAATTGAGTTTTTACCAACTTTACCGTGAGTACAAAGAAGAGCATTCATCCGCAAAGGAAAATGATTGCAAATCCTATGTGCGGTGCAAGCCGCGGCATAAGAAATTGATACGTGCCTTAAGGCAAAGCCAATACAACGCAGATTTAATGCGGGCGGCCGTGCGGGCCTTTGAAATGCGGCGGGATATGTTGGTTCAACTTGGGGCACAAAATCGTGCTGAACATGATAGTACAGACCTGAAAATTAAAGCGCAAAAAGCCACAAAAGTCATCAAAAAGACTTTTGGGAAAAAGAAGTTCAAACCACGTGATGATGTATAGGCGGGCAAGAAAATGAAAAAGAAAAAGGTGATTAAAAAGTCAAAGTCCACGGCCGCTTCCTCTTCCGGTGCTAGTCATGGCTTGGATATCAATAAGGCGAAAAAGAAAAAGAAAGAGGTGGATAGCAGATCAAGTTCTGACTTCCATGAACTTAAGGAGGGTGCCAACTTTTTTTACATCCTCCCCCCATGGTCAGACGAACGGGTGATATGGAAGGAAGTTCAACAACATGGGAGGGTGGGGGTATGCCCGCGGGCCGCGTGCGGAAAAGAATGTATTTTGTGCGCAGAGATTAAAAAGCGAAACAAGCGGGGGGACGTGGACTTTGGTGAGCAAAATAGACTTAGGTCCCGTGCCTTTTTTAATGCCGTCCGCAAAGAAGATATCAAAAAATCAGACCCAACGCTGATTAAAATTTTAGGCCTCAGTCAGGGCGTTTTTCAGGAAATACTTGAATACGTTGTTGACGAAGATAAAGACATCAGTGACCCCCACGCGGCCGTGTGCCTTATGATTAAACGCACCGGTAAGGGTTTTAAAACGCGGTACAAGGTGAAGTTTGGGGAGGAAACGGACATATCACATTACGTCACGGCTAAGATGTTAGAGGGCCTACATGATCTCGATAGCATACGGGCCGCGCAACCCGCGTCTACAAAGGACCTTAAAAAGGTCATCCGCGGGGCGGCCGATGATGATGATGACTTTGATGAAGAGGACGCGTTGGAAGGCGAAGAGGACGTGGAAGGCGATGAGGACGGCGGAGCGACTGAAGAGGATGAAATGTTCAATGAGGATGACGGGGAGGAAGGGGAAGAGGACATAGAGGATGACGGGGAGGAAGGGGAAGAGGATGACGGGGAGGAAGGGGAAGAGGATGACGGCGGGGAGGAAGAGGAGGAAGAGGAGGAAGAGGAAGGTTTTAGCCATGACCATGAACTAGAAGATGAAGACGGGGAAGAGGACATAGAAGATGAGGGGGAAGAGGAGGAAGAGGAGGCCCCACCGCCGCCACCCAAAAAGAAGATAGGTAAGAAGACGGGGGCAAAACCCGCCGCGGTTAAACCACGGATGCAAGCGGTCCATATGCCGCCGTCAAAAAAGGCCGCGGCTAAGACGCCACCGCCTCCCGCAAAAAAGAAAAAAGCAAAAAAGTAGGCATAGGAGGGTGACCATTGCGGCTTTTGGTAGACATTTCCCATTTGATTTATCGGTCAGCATTTAAGCTAGCGGATTTGTCTTACAAGGGGCAAAAAACCGGGGCCGTTTTTGGCACCCTCAAAATTTTAGAAAACTTAGCAAGCGGCTATGAGGCCAAGGAAATGGTCATTGTGTGGGATGGGGGGTATGACCGGCGGTCTAAAATTTATCCAGAATACAAGGCCACGCGGCGGAAGGACCCCGAGTTAGTAGAAGACATCAGACGTCAGAAAAACCTCTTGCGGGGCATCCTTAGTTGTCTCCCGTTGGTACAAATTCAGATACCCACGGCGGAAGCGGATGACTGCATTGAAGCTATCGCCACCTTTACCCATCTTGAAATGGTCGGGATTGTGTCAGGAGACAAGGACCTTCATTTATTAGCGGACCCGCCAAAGCATTTCATTGTGAGCCCAAATGGTGAGCGGGTGCGGGTAACGCACAGTAAAGAAAAGTTACTTGTGTTCAAGGTATTGACCGGTGACGTTTCTGACAACGTTAAAGGTGTCCAAGGCATTGGACCCGTAAAGGCTTCCAAGTTAATCGAAACATGCCCCACCGTGGCGGACCTTTTACATTATGCCAAAAGCCAAGGTGGCCTTGGAAATATGGATTATCATGATGTAGAAAAAGTGATAAGGAGGAATGTTGAGTTACTTACTCCCGGTAGAATTCTGACGGCCGCGGAGCGTAAAGAAATAATCCGTCAGTATACATTTGGTAGGTTAAAGACTTCCCTTGATTTACCGTTGCTACGTGAACGGTTATTGGCGTGTGGGTTTAGTTCAATCATCGCACGGCTAGGGGGCTTTACCGCACCGTTTAAGGGTATGGCGCGTCATGGTAAAGATCAATTACGTCCCGATCGTCAGAGTGACAAGCCCCATGGTCACGATCGTCAAGAGCAATGGCAAGCCGCAAAAGACAGATGGGTGCGCATTATCAGGGTTGTGGATAGACGCGATGAAAAGGGCAGAGGGGAGGATGAAGGACCGCTACGAAGAGGAGCGGGTAATGCGGGGGCACGGCGAAAACTCGACATCTCACAGGCCGCCGCAGCGGCTATCCGTTTACGCAAGGCAAAAGCTTTTGGCGTGGCTAGCGAAGACACCGGAAGAGGAATTGAGGGAACTTTACGATCAAATAATGCTACCGAAATACCACGGACTAGCGGAGTTAGGCTTCATCCTAAGGGAAGTCTTTATGGGCCGCCGCCACAACTTGACGGTCAATCAAGAGTCCACGCGTGTAACCTCCTGAAAAGTCTTCAGACGATTGAAGGGCGGACATGGCTGAAACGTCAACCGTCTGACAAAATAAAAAAATTAAAAATGATCATCGATCGGCTGGAAGCCGCAACGCTAAACGCGTTGACGCCCTCTGACGTGGCGTTTGTGGGCGGCCTATATGAAGACTTTACCGGGGAGTTGCCAGTGTGGGCGGGAGGAAACGATTAATGCCACAGATGGACACCGCTTTAGAGAAGGTTATGAAGCTTGCGGGGTGCGCAAATAACGCGGCATGTTTTATTTGCATGGCAATTGCGTATGCTAAAGGATTTTCAGAGGCTAAACGGGAAGTTAATGAGGGGTGGAAAACGCGGGTAGGCGAATTAATCCATAAGTATTCTGGGTGTACGGTTGAAAAGCAAGAAAAATAAGATAGTTAGAGAAGTGTTAAAGCCCCCACGGGTGGACGCGATAGCAAAAGCGTTGGCTAGTGTTTTGGGATCGGAAGCCGTCCACCGCGGAAGTGACAGTGACCTTGGCATACCCAAAGTCTTTGTCCCATCCGGTGTGCCAGAACTTGACCACGTTTTAGACCGTGAGGGACGCGGGTGGCCTTGTGGGAGGATTGTGGAAGTCTTCGGGGGGGAGCAAACATGTAAGACGGCCCTTGGCTATGCATTGATTGCACAGGCCCAACGGATGGGTGGGAGTGCCGTTATTTACCCCGCAGAGGGCAACTATGATGAGTGGCTTGCCCAACGGTATCAAATCGATGAGGACAATTTGGTTTTGGGCGATGACGGGACGGTAGAAAATGTTTTCGATTCATGGCGAAAAACCATGAAGGTGGCGGGGAAAGACGGGATAGTCATTGGTATGATAGACTCCGTTGCAGGATTGACGACTAAAGCGGAGCTTGCGGAAGATATCCTTAAACGGGACCGGTGCGCTCAAATCAGGGCTCAAATGATATCCACAGCCTTACGCCGCATCGGGGCCCAAGTGCCACGGACAAATACAATTTTGTTCTGTGTCAACCAAGTTAGGGAAAACCCTGACATTATGTACGGGGAAAAGAAAAAGTCCCCCGGTGGGATGGCTCTAAAGTTTTATTCATCCGTCCGGCTTAAGCTAGAGACCTTGGGTAAATTCTACAGAACACATAAAAATATTAAAAAGGTGGCGGGTTTTAAGATCCGTATTACAAGTGTCAAAAACAGGCTATCTACTCCCTACCAAACGGCGGACATCGTATTGGATTTTGACCGGGGGCTATTACCTGTAGGCGAAAAAAGGAAAAAGAAGTGACACCCCAACTTCACGTTTGTGACAACGAAACGTTGCATGCCTCACTTGTCAATTTGCGGGAGCGGGTGGCGGATTTAATCGTGCGGGCTACAGCAAATAGGGACCGCCTTGTGGACGTGATAAATGACCTTGGGGGGATGAGGGGCATCAAAACGTTAATTGATCACGTGGATAACGCCACGTGTGTGACCGTGGAATTACTGACGTGTTTAAGCAAAACAGAGCAATTTCTAGACTCTGTTTACGCACAGGACAAGGACGATTTTGTTAAGGCCGTGGGCCGCACGAAGGATTTTATTGGTGATATGTACCGGTTGATCGGTATTAAATCCGGCGGTGGGAAGGTGGAATATTGGGATCAATATTAAGATTATTGACGGAAGCAATGGAGTTATTAGGTACCCTTCCGCCGATGGAAAAACCCCATAATGAAACGATACAGCGGCTAAAGCGTGCGATCGCAGATAGTATTTATAGTGCTACGTCTATGTATCAAGTAATTGATTTATTTGAGGATTTCACGACTGAATTAGAAGATAAAGCGGTAATTAGTGACGATAAAAACTTGGAAGATATCCGACAGTTGCAAGCTATACTAAAGTTAAACCACTATGGACTTGTTAAAAAATAAAAAGTTAGTTGCGGTCATCGGGGACACCCACCTTGGTAGGAGTCTTTACGGGCTTGATCTGACACCCTACATTAGGCGGGCAATGTATGAATTCTTGGACCTTTGCATAGCCAAGGATATAGGATTTGCTATTCACCTTGGGGATTTATTTGATCGCAGCGCCCCCACCGTAGAACAAATCAAAACGTCACTTCAATGGTGTAATGAGTTTGAGCGGCGGAGAATTAACCTTTGTATCCTTGTGGGTAACCACGATGCTACAAATAAACCTATGGCACCGTCCGCTATTGAGCCCACCCGTATTGCCCCGTTTGATTATGTGCAAGTTATTGACCGCCCTATGTCACTACGGTGGGGCGGGTGCCCGCTTGCCCTTTGCCCGTTTCCGTCCCCCGGAATTTACGGGTCACCGGTAGATTACGTGACGGAGTTAGAGGGCACGGTAAAACCGGGGGCCGTTACTTTTACTCATCTTCACGTGGACGGAGCCACCGTGGGTGAAGAGGCTATTGTGTGCCGTGCCCAAGACCACGTTTTACCCCGTAGTATCGTGAATAGGGCATCGTTAATCGTGGGGGGTCATGTCCACAAGCCACAAGCCGTGGGGCGTAAAATAGCCCTTGTAGGGGCGGTTGAACGGCTACGATTTGATGAACGTCATGACCCACGATACTTTCTGACGATCGATACGGACACGCGGAAGCTAACACATTACGTGCGGGGAGACGCTCTTAAGCTGTTACAAGTGACGATTGACGCTACGGTAGAGACAAGCTTGCCAAGAGGGAATGGGCCGTTGACCACGGCTCATGCTATCCAACTTTTATTGGAAAAAGAGCCCAAGGGGTGCGTGGTAAAACTTTTGCCTTATGTTGATCATCAAACGTGCGTTGATTGGCACGCGGTGGAAGATGCGCTTTACAAGGCGGGGGCCTTACGGGTTTTTACCTCACCCGATGTCAAAGCGGAGCGTGTGCGTAAAGCGGGGCCTCTTTTGGCCTTACAGGACCATAGGGCCGCCGCGAAAAAATTTATTTGGTCCCGTGTGCGGGACAAGGTTGAGCGATCGGAATTATTAAAAATGTTCGATGCCACTATGGCACAGTGTTAACTGAAGATGTAACCCCAAGACGGGCCCGCATGGGGTGCAAAGCCCCTTGTTACAGCTCACCAAGTGCGGGTAGGGGATGTAGTGAGGATCGCATGAAGTATATTAATACCACTACTCTTTTAGGCACACGCGGCATTTTATGGCTTGTCTTAAACCGCGGTATCCAACGGCTACCGTGCCCACGGCGGGGCCTTGTAAAATGGAAAAAGAAAAAAGACCAGAGTTTTGAGCACGTGTGGCAGACTCTTAGGGCACGTGACACATGATAGTGAAAAGCATTTCACTACAAAACTTCCTTGGGTATAAAAAGCGGTGTCGCATCGATTTTACAGGGCGGGGCACGGTGGGAATTGTGGGGCAAAATGAAGCTGGCAAGTCTTCAATTTTGCTAGCCATATGCTATGGCTTGTATGGAAAAATTCCGGGGCAAGGTGACACCCGTGAGGTGGAAATGCGGACATCGGGGACAACCGCGGATTTACGCGTGGAATTAAACCTCACTCTTCCGGGAGGAAAACCCCTTACGATCGTCAGAGGTAGAACGCGAGACAATACACCCATCATAGATGTTTCCGGTGTACGTGGAAAACCAAAGGACGTGGCCCGTGAACTTGAGAGTATTCTAAAACAACCGTTTTGTGACTTTATCGCGCTAAGTTACTTTGTTCAGGGTGATATTCATCAAATCATGCAAGGTGATAGGCGGGCTTACTTCTCACGGTGGGCCGTGTCCTTGTCCTTGTGGGAGCGATATGCCCGTGTCCTCAAAAATTCAGTATATGCCTTAGAAAAAGAGCGTGAGTCCTTGAAGGGACGTTACGCCACGGCACGGCACCGTGGAAGTGAAGAGCGGGGCAAGACGGCTAAGGAGGCATGGGCACGTGCTAAACAAGAGGCTGCAGAGATACGGATTGCGGC
>PDVH01000112.1_pt1 | contig 21558 bp, 25 predicted proteins | sample 1369781 | NCBI WGS metagenome assembly PDVH01 (sample SAMN07795378, study PRJNA414565) | Alkali sediment metagenome, whole genome shotgun sequencing project. | isolation source: glacial lake sediment | place: Bosnia and Herzegovina: Donje Bare Lake | collected 2016-06
ACTTGGAATTGTAACCCCTAATTATCCTGCTAATGGAGTAGGATCCACTACTGATTACACTATAGCAAGTTTTGGGACTCCTACTGCTGTTATAGGGATTATTGGCGGTACAGGAGTTGCAAATACTATTACTGATGATTCAAGCGCTGGGGTAACGCTTTGGGATGGAACAAATACAAGAACATTAATAGCCAGAGATGAGGATGCACAGACTACAACACAAGATGATACCCGCCCTTGCCAACGATGGTGTACGCCAGATAATAATGGTGGTGCTGGACTAACGGGTACTATAGCAGGAATAGAAAATGGTATTAGATTAACCGTAACTACAGATACTTCAACAAATCCTATAAGATTTTTTCCAATGTTCTTGAAGGGTACTGCCAACGTTGCAGTAGGTAGTGTTCAAGCATCCACGTCTGTAGCTGGTACGGTATCCGTATCAACACTTGGATTTAAACCCGATTTAATCATAGGTATAGCGTCTGAAACTGACTTTGGCGCCAATGATGGTACATCTGTTGTTGATTACATGATTAATCTTGGTATTGCCTCACGCGAAACTGCGGGAATTGTTCAAGGATCTTACGGCATTACTTCTGAGGACGGATCTGCTGATAGCGTAGTAAAGAATCAAATTTCATCAACATATATTGCTACCATTGTAAATTCACATAATTATGATTTGTCAATTGATAGTTTTGATGCTGGAGGATTTACATTAAGAACAGTCGCAAAAGGTTCAGCTAATTGTTTCCTTGGTTATTTAGCTGTAAAGTTTGCCGATAACCATCCTGTCCTTAAGACAATGCAAATAACTACAGGTACTGGAGCTAAAGCATTTACAGGATATGGTGGGCAACCTACTGGTGTTATAGTTTTAGCAAGTTCTTGCCCTACATATGATGAGGAATATGCTTCTGACCCTAGAGCAGCTGCATTTAGTTTTGGAGGAATAAATAGTGCCGGAACAGATAGATGTACATCACATGCTTTAGCAGCAGGCGCAGCCACATCAAATAGTGGTGGCCGATACCCAGCAGATATAATAGATATATTAGATCCAGATCCCACTACGATAGCTGAGTTTCATAGATTTTCATATACAAGTTATGATGCTGATGGATTGACAGTAACAGCAGTAACAAATAATGCTGCAGAAACTCTTTGTCATTTATGTTTGGCCTTAGTTCCTGGTGCTCCACCTTCCGGTACAAGTGAATCTCCGTCAGCATCTGCAAGTAGATCGGTAAGTCCATCAGCTTCAGCAAGTAGATCTGTTAGTCCATCAGCTTCGGTAAGTCCATCTGCATCAGCAAGCAGATCAGTGAGTCCATCTTCATCCGTTTCTTTATCCATTAGTCCATCAGCTTCAGTGAGTCCATCAGCATCTGCAAGTCGATCTGTCAGCCCATCAGCTTCAGTAAGTCCATCAGCATCTGTTTCACAATCTATAAGCCCATCAGAATCGGCAAGCGCATCTATAAGTCCGTCAGCATCAATAAGTCTATCTATAAGTCCGTCAGCATCAATTTCTCCATCAGAATCAGTATCAGCTTCTATAAGTCCATCAGAATCAGTATCAGCATCTATAAGTCCATCAGAATCAGCATCAGCTTCAATAAGCCCGTCTGAATCAGTATCCGCTTCTATAAGTCCTTCTGAATCAGTATCAGTTTCAGTAAGTCCATCAGCATCAATTTCTCCATCAGAATCTGAAAGTCAATCGATAAGTCCGTCAGCTTCGATAAGTCCGTCCTCATCTATTTCATTGTCAATAAGTCCTTCTGCATCAATCAGTCCATCTGAATCTGTAAGTGCATCCATAAGTCCTTCTGAATCAGTAAGTGCTTCAATAAGTCCTTCTGAATCGGTAAGTCCATCCGAATCTGAAAGTGCTTCAATAAGTCCATCTGAATCAGAATCAGCATCCGTAAGTCCATCAACCTCAATAAGCGCTTCAATAAGTCCATCTGAATCAATAAGTACATCAATAAGCCCTTCAGCCTCAATAAGCCCATCAGAATCCGCTTCACAATCTATAAGTCCATCTGAATCAGTTTCTTTATCTATAAGTCCATCCGCATCAATAAGTCCATCTGAATCAATAAGTGCATCAATCAGTCCTTCTGAATCAATAAGTGTATCAATTAGTCCATCAGCATCTATAAGTCCTTCTGAATCAGAATCAGCATCTATAAGTCCTTCTGAATCAGAATCAGCATCTATAAGTCCATCTGAATCGAAAAGTGCATCAGCAAGCCCATCTGCATCTATTTCATTATCAATCAGTCCATCCGCATCTATAAGTCCATCTGAATCGGAAAGCGCATCAGTAAGTCCATCATCATCAATAAGCCAATCGATAAGTCCTTCAGAATCAATAAGCGCATCAATAAGCCCATCAGAATCAGAATCAGCTTCTATCAGTCCTTCTGAATCAATAAGCGCATCAATTAGTCCATCAGCATCTATAAGTCCTTCAGAATCAGAATCAGCATCTATAAGTCCATCTGAATCTATAAGCCCGAGCGCTTCTGAATCGCCATCAGTCAGCCCATCAGTTTCAACAAGTCCATCTGAATCAGAATCCAAGTCTATTAGTCCGAGCGAATCGATATCATTATCTGTAAGTCCATCTGAATCTGCATCCCAATCAATAAGTCCATCTGAATCAGAATCACAATCAATTAGTCCGTCAGCATCTATAAGTCCATCTGAATCAGAATCACAATCAGTAAGTCCTTCTGCTTCAATTTCACAATCAATAAGTCCATCAGAATCAATAAGTCCATCAGAATCAGAATCAGAATCAGAGAGTCCTTCTGCATCAACAAGTCCATCATTATCTGCATCAACATCGGAGAGTCCTTCTGCATCAATAAGTCCATCTGAATCAATATCACAATCAATAAGTCCTTCAGAATCAATAAGTCCGTCATCTTCAATAAGTCCATCTGAATCAATATCACAATCAACGAGTCCTTCTGCATCAATAAGCCCTTCAGAATCTGAAAGTCAATCAGTATCCCCATCCGCATCTATTAGTCCAAGTGAATCAGAATCTCTATCAGTAAGTCCTTCTGAATCTGAATCATTATCAATAAGCCCAAGCGCTTCTGAATCATTATCAATCAGTCCATCAGCTTCAGTAAGTCCATCCGAATCGAAAAGTATATCGATCAGTCCATCTTCGTCAATTAGTCCGAGTTCTTCTGAATCACAATCAATAAGCCCTTCTGCATCAATTAGTCCTTCTGAATCAGTATCAGTTTCAGTAAGTCCTTCAGCATCCATAAGTCCAAGTGCTTCTGAATCATTATCTATAAGTCCTTCTGCGTCAGTCAGTCCATCTGAGTCAGAAAGTGCTTCAATAAGCCCATCAGCATCTATAAGTCCTTCAGAATCACAATCAGCATCAATCAGTCCTTCATCATCAATAAGCCCAAGTGCTTCTGAATCATTATCAATCAGTCCTTCTTCTTCTATAAGTCCATCTCAATCAGAATCGATATCTGTTAGTCCATCTGCATCAATAAGTCCGTCAGCATCAGAAAGTCAATCAATATCGCCATCAGCTTCTATAAGTCCAAGTGTATCAGAGTCAGCATCGGAATCGCCATCAGCATCGGTAAGTCCATCAGAATCAGAATCAGTATCAATTAGTCCATCTGCATCAGTTAGTCCATCTGAATCTGAATCAGTATCAATAAGTCCTTCATCATCTATAAGTCCATCTGAATCTATTTCACTTTCTATAAGTCCATCTGCATCAGTAAGTCCTTCAGAATCTGAATCAATATCTATAAGCCCGTCAGCATCGGTAAGTCCATCATCATCCGAATCTGCATCAGTAAGTCCTTCAGAATCTGAATCGGCATCAATAAGTCCGTCTGAATCAGTAAGCGCATCTATTAGTCCATCTTCGTCAATAAGTCCAAGTGAATCAGAATCAATATCTATTAGTCCATCTTCGTCAATAAGCCCAAGCGAATCAATATCTTTATCCATTAGCCCTTCAACATCGATAAGTCCTTCAGAATCCATATCTGCTTCAATAAGTCCATCCGAATCAGTAAGCGCATCTGTAAGCCCCTCTGAATCAGAATCTGCATCTATAAGTCCATCAGCATCGATAAGTCCATCTGAATCTGAAAGTATTTCAATAAGTCCATCAGCCTCAATAAGTCCAAGCGCATCAGAATCGATTTCAATAAGTCCATCAGCTTCAATAAGTCCAAGTGCGTCAGAATCATTATCAATAAGCCCGTCTGAATCAATAAGTCCAAGCGCATCAGAATCTTTTTCAATAAGTCCATCATCATCAATAAGTCCATCAGCTTCTGAAAGTATTTCAATAAGTCCATCCGCATCAGTAAGTCCAAGTGAATCTGAATCATTATCGGTTAGCCCATCAGCATCGATCAGTCCATCCGAATCAGAATCAATATCAGTATCTCCATCAGCATCAATCAGTCCATCCGAATCTATTTCTCTTTCTATAAGCCCTTCTGCGTCAATCAGTCCATCTGAATCAGTTTCGGCATCAATAAGTCCTAGTGAATCAATATCCGCATCAGTAAGTCCAAGTGAATCAAAATCATTATCAATTAGTCCATCAGCATCTATTAGTCCGTCAGAATCAATTTCTCAATCTGTCAGTCCATCAGCTTCCATAAGCCCAAGTGCATCTGAATCATTATCAATTAGTCCATCAGCGTCAATTAGCCCATCAGAATCGGTTTCCAGATCAATTAGCCCATCAGAGTCTGTTTCTCAATCTATAAGTCCATCAGCCTCTATTTCACGATCTATAAGTCCATCTGAATCTATAAGTCCAAGTGCTTCAATATCTTTATCAACAAGTCCATCAGCATCAGTCAGTCCATCAGAATCTGTATCAAGATCTATAAGCCCTTCTGCATCCATAAGTCCATCATCATCTATTAGTGCGTCGATAAGTCCATCAGCTTCTATAAGTCCATCAGAATCCATTTCCAGATCCATAAGCCCATCAGCATCAATAAGTCCTTCAGCTTCAATTTCACAATCTATAAGCCCTTCTACGTCTATAAGTCCATCTGCTTCCTTCAGCCTCTGCCTCAAGATCAATTAGTCCATCAGCATCTATTTCATTATCAATAAGTCCGTCAGCATCAATTAGCCCTTCAGCATCAATATCAAGATCAATAAGTCCTTCTGCTTCAATCAGCCCATCAGCATCAGTATCAAGATCGGTAAGTCCGTCTGCTTCAATAAGTCCAAGCGCCTCTATATCCTTATCAATAAGTCCATCAGCATCGGTTAGTCCTTCTGAATCGGAATCAAGATCAGTAAGTCCATCAGCATCTATAAGTCCGAGTGCGTCAGTTTCCAGGTCAATTAGCCCATCTGCCTCAGTAAGTCCATCTGCATCGGTTTCTTTATCAATTAGTCCATCAGCATCAGTTAGTCCTTCTGAATCAGCATCAAGATCAGTAAGTCCAAGCGCGTCAGCATCATTATCAATAAGTCCTTCCGCGTCAATTAGTCCATCAGCTTCAGAATCGCCATCAGTCAGTCCATCAGCTTCAATAAGCCCAAGTGCGTCAGCATCATTATCAATAAGCCCAAGTGCTTCGGAATCACCATCAGTCAGTCCATCAGCTTCAACAAGCCCAAGCGCATCTGAACCACCTATTGGAATAGCCCCAATAATTTCATCAACAGGCGTACATCAACGTATTTTTGGAGGAATAGTAATTAATTCATAACAAAAGGAAAGGGGTTTGTCATGAGTAAGGTTTCAATTGTTATACCGTCCAACAAAGAAATATTTCTTCAAAAAACAATCGACGATATTGTAAAAAAAGCAAAAGGTGATTATGAAATAATCGCCGTACTCGATGGATACTGGCCGGATCCCATTTTAAAAGATTATCCCAATCTTCATTTAATTCATAAAACCAATGTCGAAGGAATGCGGCCGGCAATTAATGATGCTGTTCGAATTTCAAAAGGTGATTACATCATGAAGGCTGATGGTCATTGTATGTTTGAAGAAGGGTTTGATGAAATAATGAAAGCTGATTGTGAAGATGATTGGATTTCAGTCCCGCGTCGTAGGAGCCTTGAACCGGAAGCATGGACTATTCTTGACAATGGAAAAGCTCCAATTGATTATCATTATCTCGCATGGCCTTTTAGAAACCCTGAAGAAGTAGGTATGCACGGAAATCCGTGGGTTGAACGCGCCAAAGAAAGAAAAGATATTTTGATCGATGATGAAATGTCATCACAGGGATCTTGCTGGTTTATGAGCAGGAAACACTTTGACAGATTAGGAGGACTCCAGTGTAAAGGATACGGTACTTTCATACAAGAGTTCCAGGAAATAGGTAATAAAACATGGCTTCTGGGTGGAAGGGTTGTAATTAATAAAAAAACATGGTATGCTCATCTACATAAAGGAAAAACATATCGTCGCGGTTATTATATCAGCCAGAAAAAAATGGTTGATGGTGCGTTATATTCAACATGGTTCTGGCTTACCGACCAATTAAAAGACAGAAAATATAATTTCAAATGGTTAGTAGAAAAATTCTGGCCTATTCCCACATGGTCACTTGATTGGGAAAAACAAATGGTTGAATGGATGCCTAAAGTAAATGAATGGAGCACCAAAGATGGAAGTGCTTGATTATATAATAAAAAAATATAATCTTGATATAAATACCAATTCAATGCCTATTGAGATTCCAAATATCGGAAGAAATAATTTGGCTGAATGGTTTCGTGAATTAAATTTTACTATTGGTGTCGAAATAGGCGTTGAACGTGGATTATATTCAGAAATTCTTATTAAATCAAATCCTGGAATGAAATTGTACAGTGTGGATCCATGGTCTCCATATCATGAATATCGTGAACATATAGGAAAAACAAAGTTTGATGAATTATATAATGATGCAAAAAATCGATTGGAACCACTCGGTGTTACATTGATTAAAAAATTCAGTATGGATGCGGTCAAGGATTTCAAAGATCGATCCTTGGATTTTGTTTATATCGATGGTAACCATTCGTTTCAACATTGTACTAATGACATTGTAGAATGGTCGAAAAAAGTCAAAAAAGGTGGAATTATCAGTGGTCACGATTGGGTAAAACATGTAGCCCCTATTGATATTCACGTATATGAAGTTACGAAAGCATATACTGATTCATATAGGATAATTCCATGGTTTATTCTCGGGTCTAAAGCAAAAATTGAAGGAACAATACGAGACGAAAACAGGTCTTTCATGTGGATAAATAAATAATGGATACACTTGATTTCATAGTAAAACGTTTTAATATTGATTTATCAATAAATGATATGCCTATTGAAATTCCTGATTTTGGAAGGAATAATCTAGCGGTATTATTTAAAGATTTAGGATTTAAGACAGGGGTTGAAGTCGGTGTAGAAAACGGGATATATTCCGAAATTTTATGTAAATCCAATCCTGAATTGAAACTTTATGGTATAGATCCATGGTTGCAAAATCCGGTAGATAGAATATATAATAAAGCAGTACAAAGATTAAGACCATATAATGTTATTCTTATACGACAATTGAGCCTTGATGCAGTAAAATCATTCCCGAATAATTCAATTGATTTCGTGTATATAGATGGAAATCATGATTTCTATTATTGCATCAACGATATTGTAGAATGGAATAAAAAAGTCAGACCTGGTGGAATTATAAGCGGACATGATTATGTCAATTATAGCGCTCCAAATACATGGGATGTAGTTGGTGCAGTTAAATCTTTTGTTCTTGATAATAATATAAAACCATGGTTTATACTCGGTACTCATGAAGTAATTCCTGGAATTATTCGTGATAAACCAAGATCATTTATGTGGATAAAATCATAATGCGAAAAACAATAAAAAGTTTTATATCCAATGTTGCAAAAGAATACATATTAGATGGGCCTATTTATGAATTTGGATCTTTACAAGTAGAAGGACAAGTGGGGTTTGCAGATCTTCGTCCATTCTTTCCTGGTTTAGAATATATAGGTGCCGATATAAGGGAAGGAATTGGAGTAGACAAAATATTAAATCTGCATAGTATTGAATTATTGTCAGAATCTGTTGGTTGTGTATTATGTATGGATACACTTGAACATGTCGAATATCCGCATATAGCTCTTGAAGAAATACATCGTATTTTAAAACCGGATGGTATAACCGTTATAAGTAGTGTGATGAAATTTCCAATCCATGATTATCCAAGTGATTATTGGAGGTTTACACCGGAAGGTTTCAAATCTATTTTAAAACCATTTAAGGGAGGTATATTTGTAGGATTTTTAGGAGATCCGAATTTTCCACACACTGTAGTTGGAATAGGTTTTAAGGATGTTTGTCCATCATTCGTAAAGTTAGAAGAAAAATATCAACAATGGAAAAGACATTGGAAAGGGTAACCATGTCCGACACAACAATAATTTATTATACCTCAAATCAGATATCGGAGTTTTTTGCAAACAATGTTAGAAAAAATATAAAAGAAGTGGCAGGTGATATGCCGATAATAAGCGTATCACAAAAACCACTTGATTTTGGCCATAATATTTGCATTGGTGATATTGGATGTTCAATATATAATGTTTACAAACAAATATTAATTGGTGCAAAAGAAGCGAAAACAAAATATGTTGCATGTTGTGAAGATGATTCATTATATACCAAAGAACATCTTTCTTTAATACCGGAAGAAGATGCATTTTATTATAATTATAATAGATGGTTCATTGAAGCGTATGGAATGTTCAGATATCGTAACAGGTCTGGAATGCTTACTTGTATTGTAAAAACAGATCTTATGATAAAATCACTTGAAATACGTTTTGCTAAATATCCGACACCATTGACAAGGGCCCAATCAAAAGGTTGGGGTGAACCTGGTAGATATGAAGGAAATCTGAAACTGGAACAAATTCCAATGGTTAAAATGAGGACGGTCCAACCTATTATAACATTCAATCATAGGCCATGTCTTGGTGGAATAAGAAGGAAAAATGAAACCGATATTTTACAGGAAAATCTTGAACCATGGGGTAATGCCAAAGAATTATGGGCTAAAATCCATGGATGAATAAATTTCAAATATGGGGATTTATTATGGAAAAAAAAGCATTTATAGGGATAGTAAAGAAAATGATGGGTATTGAAAAAATATCCATGTCGGCTAAAACGGTCATGTCCGCTTTACCATCAGGATTATCATCAATCAGAAAAGCGGGTATACTTCAAGCAAATCCAGGTAATCAATTATCAAGATATAGAAAAACAGCGAAAGGCCTTATTGAACAGGCCCAAAGATTAAAGGGAAATCGTCCTCGTCCAGTATTATAAAACTTTTTCTAAACGGGTGGTACTCCTAACAAGGTAGTGAAGGAAAGGAAAAAAAATTATGGCTGAGATGTCCGTAGTAATACCGGCCAGAAATGAAATGTTCATGGCCAATACTATTCAAAATGTCCTTGAAAATATTGAAGGAGATACGGAAATTATTGGTATCCTCGATGGACTTTGGGCTGACCCTCCCATTCCTGACGATCCTCGAGTAAAACTTATTTATCATAGTAAACCGATCGGGCAAAGAGCGGCAACCAATGAAGGTGTTCGATATTCACAGGCAAAATTTATCATGAAATTAGATGCCCATTGCGCAGTCGACAAAGGTTTTGATGTAAAACTTATGGCTGATTGCGAACCTGATTGGACAGTAATCCCACGAATGTATAATCTTCATGCTTTTGATTGGCAATGTAAAAAATGTGGTAATAGGACTTACCAGGGTCCATATCCTAAAAAATGCGATAAATGTGATAATACAACTGAGTTTGAACGTGTTATGGTATGGAAACCAAGATTGAGTCGTAAAACCGATTTTGCACGTTTCGATCGAGACCTTCATTTTCAATATTGGGGTGATTTTCAACGTAGACCAGAATCTCAAGGCGACATTGCCGATGTTATGTGCTGTGTAGGGGCCGGCTGGATGATGCGTCGTGACCGGTATTGGGAAATAGGTGGTATGGATGAACGTCATGGTTCCTGGGGCCAGATGGGTGTAGAATTAGCCTGTAAATCATGGCTATCCGGTGGAAGACAGGTTGTAAATAAAAAAACATGGTTCTCACATATGTTCAGGACTCAAGATGGATTTGGATTTCCTTATAAAATTTCAGGAAGTGACGTCAGTAAGGCTCGTGAACATTCTCGATGGTTATGGAAAGAAGATCGATGGGAAAAAGCAAAACATCCATTTACATGGTTGATTAAAAAATTCTCACCTATTCCTACGTGGGAATCATCTGAACCGACAAATAAAACAAAGGGGATAGTTTATTATACCGATAGTAAACTTGATCCTGTTATTCAAGAAGCGGTACTTCAGCAATTAAGATTTGCTTTTAATGGAAACGAAGTCATATCGGTATCTTTAAAACCAATGGAATTTGGAATCAATATTGTTATGCATATGGAACGTGGATATTTGACCATGTTCAAACAAATCCTTGCTGGTCTGGAAAAATGTAATACTGATATTGTCTATCTTGTAGAACACGATCTTCTTTATCATCCAAGCCATTTTTCATTTACACCTCCTCGTGAAGATGTGTATTATTATAATGAGAATACATGGAAAGTCCGAACCGAGGATGGGCAGGCTTTATTTTATTATTGTAAACAAACATCCGGATTGTGCGCATATCGAAAACTTTTAATAGAACATTACCGTAAACGTGTTGAAATTGTGGAAAAAAATGGATTTAATAGAAGAATGGGTTTTGAACCAGGAATGCATTCCCCTCCTAACGGAGTTGATAATTATAAAGCTGAAGCATATTGGTCCGAAGGTCCTAATGTCGACATCCGACATAATACTAATTTGACAGCCAATCGTTTTAGACAAGACCAATTTCGGAGTCAAAAATCATGTCGTGGATGGACATTATCGGATGAAGTTCCCAAATGGGGGAAAACAAAGGGCCGATTCAATGAATTTCTTAAAGAGGTGGTAAATCATGGGGTGCCCAAGTGAAGTCATAATCGGACAGAATGCAGTTGTTTCAATATGTACCCATAATCCTGATACGGCAGCGTTGGCCGACGCCGACGTTGCCCCTTCTTATAAGGTTTATGAAGAAGAAACAGGGACCGCTATTTTAACCGGAACTATGAGTAAACCAGATGCTGGTTCAACTGGTTTTTATACAGCTACAATTGCTTGTACTTCAGGTAATGGGTTTGAAAATCAAAAAGTATATTCAATTTACATAACAGCAAGAGTAGCTGGAATTACCGGTGGAATATCATTTTCCATGAAAGCATGGGATGGTGATTTTGCAACAAATGAAAAAACGTCACTTAATACACTTGTAGTCGATGCTATATTGACCGGTACTGTTGATGGAGCAGCAGATGTTGTTACGGCATTAAAGTATATCCTTGCATATTGTTCTGGAGAAATAAATCGTATCAATGCTGCTTATACATATAGGAATTTTGATAACGATGGTAATGTAATGACCCTTAATACACCAGATAATTATACTCGAACACGAACGTAGACTGAAGGGTAATTATGGCTGATTCACCAAGCCCTTCAGCTTCAATAAGTCCATCGTCATCAAAAAGTCCGTCATCTTCAAAAAGCCCATCCGCCTCAATAAGCCCATCTTCCTCTGTTTCACGAAGTGCATCTCCATCTTCATCAAAAAGTCCATCAATAAGTCCATCATCGTCATCATCAAGAAGTAAATCACCTTCATCATCAAAAAGCCCTTCATCGTCAAAAAGTCCATCGGCTTCGATAAGTCCTTCATCATCAATAAGTCCATCAGCATCTTTAAGCGAATCAGCATCGATAAGCCCATCTCCACCAATACCACAAGAACCCGGGGCCCTCATAGCAGTAACTCAACACTCAATTATGAGAATGATCCATACTCATAATCCAGGAGTTGATACATGGGAAACAATAGAGGAGATTAGTTATGGAGCCGCTTGTTGTGCCGGTTTGACTTGTGAATTTTTTGTCGTTGATTATGATAATTTTGTACATTATAGTTCCGATTATGGGGCGACATGGGACATCATATCCCAAATAGATACGTCCCCTGATAATTTCATAGTTACGATGATACATATCGGAAATAATACATTAATAGCTTGCGGTTCAAGTGTTTATAAATCCGTGGATAATGGATTGATATGGGAAAATATTTTTCCATTGACAAATCAATATTCCTATATTGCTGTAAAATCAAACACACCTGGAGTATGTGTAATAATAATTAATACTGGGAACGATCCGGCAAGAATATTAAGAACAGTAAACTATGGTTCAACCTGGGATGAACTTAATACATTTCAGGGTATTGATTTGATTTACTTTTCAAATTGGTTATTTGATCAATCAACAAATTCAATATTTGCATATGGATCATGGTGCGAATCATTAGTGCAAGCAACCATAATTTCTCCATTTATTATGAAATCAATTGATGATGGATTAACATGGTCTCGAGTATATACTGACCAATATTTTTTAGGTGGTGGAGATTACGATTTTTTTAACTGTATTATCAATTATGGAGACGGTTATTTAGAAGCATATCCTATAATAAGTACCGGTTACGCATTTTCTCAAAATAATGGTGAAACATGGTCGAATGTATCATCAGGAAGAGAACTTTTTAATGGAAGCATCCAATCTTCAATATTTATTGATGATGATTCAATATGGGCAGGATTAACACAACCAGGAAGGGATGGTATTTATCGATTCGGAGGAGATCCTCCGGTATGGTATTTGGAATGGGATGATGGTAGTTTACCAGTCCAACAGGTTTTATGGTTCGCATATCAACCTGATATTCCTGGGCCATCTCCATCAGAAAGTCCATCCTCATCCGAAAGTCCGTCATCATCAATAAGTCCTTCAGAATCAATTTCATTATCAATTAGTCCTTCCTCTTCAGAAAGTTTATCATTAAGTCCATCAGCTTCTTATAGCCCATCAGAATCGATCAGTTTATCATTAAGCCCATCTTCTTCGATAAGTTTATCAGAAAGTCCATCACCTTCAATTAGCCCGTCTCCACCTCCGCCCATACCTCCAGACCAAAGAATAACGAATATTGAAACACAACTTGTAAATCATGATTTAATTTCTATAAAGAGCGCTGGAGATCTTGAAATTTTTCGTTTTGTTCCTTGGAGTAGACCATGATATTAGTATTACCACCAAGATCAATATTTGTTGATGGTTGGTTTGGAGTTTCTGGAGAGGACCAGCCTAATAATGAAATGTTTATTGGAGGTTGGTTTGGAACCGCAGGAGGTGGAACAGATCCTGATTTAACATCTCGCATTGAAACGATAGAACAATATTTAATAACGCATAAACCGATTTTTATTAATCCAATTGGAAATCTTGAAGAATTTAACTTCCAGGTTTTGGGGTAATAATATGCCATCACTTGTCATGAAAACATTGAAACCGATAAGTTTTCTTTCTTTTGCCGGAAAATCTTTTACAAGATCGGCTGAAGTACCTTTAAAACAAATTGGTCACGATATCGGTCGTCGCATGTCATATAGTATTAATAAAATTTCTAAAAAGAAATTCATTCAACCAGTCCAATCATTATCAGCTCAATCGGTGACTGGAAAACCTCCAACAAAATCCCAAGAAATTTCATATGCTATTAAAAGAGGTTTTCATCATTTCCCTAAAAAATCATTTGTCCACAAAATGGTAGGGTAATATGAATATCCCTTCTTATGTCTGGATCCATTTTATACCTGCACTCCTGTCTATTCTATTCATTGTATATTTATCATTCATGGTAATAAATTGTAATGATAGGAATATTCGATCATCAATTGTATTTCAATTAATGTTTTGTTTATTATTTATTATAATTATGCATGTAAGAAAATGGTCTTTTTATGATCAATCTTTTGTAGGCATAGAGATAATGTTTTTTTCAATGCTTTTAATAATAAACTCGGAAATTTATCGTAAAATTATTGATGAACCAATGAGTAGAATAAAAGAATTTTTTTCAATTATTAACAAACTTGATATTCCCGAAGATGATACTGAAGAAATAAAGGGGAATTTTTTAAATGAAATAACTATAATAGTTGCTATGCAAAAAAAACATAAAATAATGACGTATATAGTGGAAATTTTTGGAGCACTAATGTTTATTTCCTCAACTATCGTACTTTTAACAACGGTGAAATAATGGAAGAATTATTTAAAATAGTAGGACAAATTTATAAAGACCATGGGGTCATTTCAGTAATAGTATTTACATCAGTCATATTGATGATGTTCATTATTTATGAAGTAATAAAAATGACTGCATTAAAAATATTAGATGGAAAAATTCCATTCATGATGGATAAAAAGATAAACCTTGAAAATCATACGGTATTTGCAAAACTTGATTCGATAATAAATTATCAAATACAAAACATTATAATTCCATGTCCATTACGAATGAAAATGTTTAAAATCCTTTTGACATTAAGGATGCAATGCATAAAAGAAGAACTTACTGAACAATCTAAAAAATCATGGGACATATCTCGTGAAGATCTTAGAATAATATGGAAATCTTTTTTTGCAAAAATTGATTTTAAATGGAATGAAAAAGCAAAAACATCAGGTATTCCAGAAGTTGTAGTTACGAAATTCATGGAATTCCATAAAGATGTTTATAAAGTTCTTACCGATCTTGTTGAAAACCTTTGTGTAAGATCAGGAACATCATTAACCGAATCGGTATCCATTATATTTGAGGTAATTGGAAGTTTGGAAATATCGTCATTATTTACTGCAAGTGACGCATTAAATTATCTGAATGGAGAAATAAATAACATTAATTTTCAAGGCACCAATTGTGATAATTGCAATATTTTAAAATGTCCAAAAAAGGTAGGTCCAGATGATTGAATGTATCAATGACGGATCAATACTTTTTATAAGAAATTATTCCGAAAATGATCCTGAAGAATATCCACAAATGTTGTTTAAGGCAAATAAAGCAATAGAATCAATAAAATCAAATAAAATTACAGTGGATATAGGATCTATTCCAGCTAAAAAAAATGGATTAAAATGCTTTTTAACATTCCTCATAGCATCAAAAAAAACCAATAAAAAGATAACAGTCAAGGTTTCGAAAGAAATGGATTCTTTAATTAAATATCTTGGCCTTCATCATATAATAAAAACGGTACATTGAAATGAAGTTACAATCATTATATAATTGGATTATAAACCTTTGCCAGCCGTCCAAAGTAATGATTATATTACTTAATGGAAGGTTCTTTGACTATTTTTAATATATGTCCGCACCTATTATAAATTTTCCAATTGCAAGCGTAGTTGATGGACTTCTCAGCTACACACAATGGATATTTGGCAATCCTGAAATTACGCCGGCTGAATATCGTTGGAATTCAGACGATCGGGCAAGTCGAATAAGGATATGTGCCCCATTCGTTGTCGACAATCAAAAACCAATGAGTGCCCCATTTATCGTAATTGAAAGAGGGGCATTTTCATTCGCCAATAGGATGCTGGACAATCTTAAAACCGCTGACGCCAATACCTTTTTGAATGGTAAATATGATGATTGGTGTGATGGGGGAATGAACATAATATGCGGTTCAGGTACAGCTGAAGAAGCTTCGAGTCTGGCAAATTTTTTAGCTATCATGTTTCAAGCTGACAGACATGGTATAAAACAAGTCCTTCGATTCGTGCGAAACCTTAATTATGTAGATATAAGTCCTGAAATTCCTGTTGTAAAGTTTGCAGAGGTTGTTCGTTGGGAAGTAACATTAAGATTATACGTATCCCTTCAAATGGGGTATTTTAAACTTGAACGCGAACCTGAACTTTGGAATAAAGCCGGTTTTTATGCTGTGGAAAGTCCTTCACTTGCAACATCTGAAAGTGGAATAATAAGCGAGGGACAAGATACTCTTGTGGATATGTCGAAGGATTTTGGATTTTTAACAACCAATAGTCCTCAATTTTTACAACAAGAGTTCAGTAGAGGTTGGTATTATATAAAATTTCCGGATAGTGAATATCCGGAACAACTCTATACGCCTGTACCCTGGAGTTCTCCTGAAGCGGCGATCGATGTAGAGTATCAAATTTGGTGGAACGCTATACATTTAAGAATGGAACTTCCGAACAATAATTCTTAAGTAAGGAGAAGATTATGACAACCTACCGTGGACCGAACGTTCAGGTAACTCAGCAATTTATTACGAGTCCGGCTGCAGTGGCAATTGAGGATTTACCCTCTGCTGTTGTTGGTACCGCCTATGATGTATACGATAAAGAAAAAATTGGAACGGCATTTGGAATCATAGGGAATCATAACGATGTCCATAACGATATTGTATGGCCAAATGACAATGTAATATATGATGAGAGTGTAGCAGGAAAAAGGGTGTTCGAATTTTATCCCGCCAAATCCTATGCTCGAGGAAGTCTTGGTGATATAGAAATGGAAATGGCAGATGGTGAATTCAATGCTACCGGCGTTCGTATCGATCGTGATAAACGAGTTACTATTTCTGGTACTGAAAAAGTAGCTGGATCATGCAATGCCATAATTCCTTATTACAAAAAGAACCATGGAACGAGTAGTATAACGATAGCTGCAACTGATTTAAGTACTGTTGTGGCAGTCGGCGCATCTTTTCTTACTTCACAGGTTAAGCCAGGACAAAAAGTATTCATTAGTATCGATGGTGGTTCTACCTATCTTGATATAGGGACTGTTGGGGCTGCCGTTAGTAGTGAAACCAGGTTAAGACTTGCAAAGCCATATACCGGAGCTATAGCAGATGGCGATGCAATCATTATCGGAGCCGCCGCTATTACCGCAACCATTAACGATATTCCTGACATTTTTTATGATGCAGACGCTGATTTTATCGCATCAAAAGTAAGGGTTGGGGACATTATCGCTTATGAATCCCTTTCAATGCCTGATTCTATTGATGCTCCTCGATATGTATCAATTGTATCTGTTTTGAACAAAAACACGCTTCGAATCAGTACCGATGATCCTGCAGCAAGAGAAACTGTAAATGAATATACCAATATGTATTACAAAAAAGAAAAGCATGATTATGATTTTATTAATTATGCAGCTTGTGTGGAAGCCCAAACCGATACCATTCCTATTTATCAATACGAGATCCAACGTTTTGTCGGGTTCTCTGAAAATTACGGTTTGAGACTTATGGGGACAACTACCGGAGCGATTATATCCAGTGTCAATACTGATACTTACAAATCTTTTAAGTACCTCAAGACTATCGTAACGGCTTCTCCGAAACTTAAAGTCGGAGATTTCATGATTTTTACCGATGCTAATCCAACCGGATCAACTGTTGAGCGTGATTATACGTATCTTCAGGTTTATCGTGTAAAAACAATTACTGAGGATGCAACGCATTATCTGGTAACAACTGACGAAGCAATGAACCGGTCAGATGCCGATGCAACTCCAATAGCGGATGGTGATTTCCTTTCTGCTTGGACACCTAAGATTGAACAAGATGTTATTGTTGATTTCCGTTCAATCCGAGAGCAGGAAGCACAAGTTGTAAAACGGTTTGCACAGGTAAAGGACATTACTGACGCGTGGACCAGTAATGGAGAAATAAGTATTTATAACGAATTGGCATACATGGCATATATTCTTTTCACCAGAAGTGGTGGGAAGGTCGGATATGGTGTCAATGTGAATGCTGCAGCGACGAGTTTGGCCCAAGAGTATTCTGAGGCTCTCGAGCTTCTTAAACTCAAGGATGTATATAGCCATGCAATCGGAACAACCGACGCAGGTGTTAATGGAATCATGGCTGATTATTGCAATGGTCAATCAGAACCTTATGAAGCCCATGAGCGCATTGCAGTTTTGGCATATGACCAGGATGATGTATTCAAGATGGGTGAAGACACTTTGACCGATGTTATTCCCGCAACCGGTCTTATCAAAATCGCTGGTGATTTTGATCCTATGACAGCCGGCTTAACCGTTGGTGATAAAGTTAAAATCTATGATAGTAGCGATACATTTGTCGATGAAGTGACTGTGATAGAAACCCCGACAGTTGCTACTCAAGTTCAAACTGATTACGACGGAAGTGAACTTGCCGCCACGCATTATGTTGTTTTCCTCAATGGTCGCGCTGATGCACAATCGGTACTTATTGGTGGTCTTGGCCTTGGAGAACGTCGTGTTTCAATAGTGTGGCCTGGATGGTTCTATGGTGAGTTCAATGGGTCCCGTATCCTCCTTCCCCCGTATTATATTTCGGCGTCGATAGCAGGTATGGATGGTGGAATCATAGTTTCACAATCTTTCACCAATATGCCGTTCAGTTTGCCTGGTATCTCCAATATCCAGTTGGATACCAATACCATTTATCGTAAAGCCCAACTTGATGAGATGGGTGGCGGTGGTGTTGATATCATGATTCAGGATGCTACCATTACTCAAACAATCAAATCGCGCCATGATCTTACAACCAATATGGATTCGGTTGAGTATCGTGAGCGATCTATAACCAAACAAGCTGACATGGCCGCAAAAACGATACGGGCGGCTGTGGCGCCATACATTGGACGTTACAACATAACACCTGACCTATTCAGGTTCCTTGGAAGCATCTGTTCCATTGTATGCACAACATTGGTAAAGAAAGGTATTCTTTCCCGTCTCGATCTTCAGAATATATCACGCGATGAAGTGATCGCTGATAAGGTCAATTTTTCTTTCGAAGCTACCGTTTTTGTTGCCGGGAATTATTATGACATTACATTGATCGTTAAGTCGATATAATTGATAACGATCTAATCATACATTCAGGAGGAAATTATGCCGCAACCTTTTAATCTTCAAGATTTTATCGATCATGGTGGAAATTGGGATTGGGCCAATAAACATGTTTCTCAGGCTTATTACACACCGGAAGGTGGTATAGACGCTAATGATGGAATTGCAATTAACGATATCGTTGAGTCTGGAACAGTATTGGTAGCGGCCGGTCCCGCTGATCTTGAAAAAGCCAACGATACAGTAACGGCGAATGCATCAGAAAACTCATTTAATGGCATAAGGATAGTTCCTATAGGCCTCGTAGAAACAGCCACCATCGCAATGAACAAACCGTTAAGTCGTATTTTTGAAATCGGATCCCAACTCAGTTATATAATCCCGGGGCGCACCGTTGGAGGAATATCGTTAAGTAGAGTATTCTTTGACGGCCCAAGCCTTTTAAAGATTATATACGCAGGTGAAGTGGAAGCTGATTTTGCAACTTTGAAAAATAAATATGCAAAGTTTATTTCGAATAAATTTGTTGATGGCGCCAATACTAATCAGTATCAAAAGTTTGCCAATATCGGTTCTGGAAACATGGCTGCAAACTTGGCATCATCTTTTTTCGATCAACCGATCGGTCTGGCATTTTATTTTAAAGATCAGCAGAACGATACGGTAAGTCAACTTTATTTCGAGGGTTGCAGAGTAAGCACCTGGAATCTTGGAATATCGGCAAACATGAACGTACTGACTGAGGCGATCAACATGGAGTTTATCCGTTGTAGACCAATCCTTACTGCAGCTACAAAGGACTATGTAAAGGGTACTACTATTGCTGATATCAATATCGTATCTGGAAAAGATGAAGGCATAGGGTCTACCATTATCAATGAACAATAACAACATTTAAAAATTAAATAAAAAAGGACTGTCTTTATTAAGGCAGTCCTTTTTTTATGTAATAGCTAAAAAAAAATGACCTGGTGTTTAAACCAGGCCATAAGACTCGTCTGAGTGATAATGGAATAATATATACACCCTATAGGCTTTCAAGAATCCCCAGCTCGAGGGTTTCCCAGTCCTGGCGTCTCTATGGCCAGGACAAAGCAATAAGGGACGATACATCCCCCAACTATGTTGAGTCTTTAAATTAAGAAACAATAATGAGAAGAGGTGTCACAAACTGAAAGATCGAGAGCGTGGCCAGTATTCCATAAATATAGTAATCAGGTCACCCGGTCCAACGACCTGCCGACGCGGCGGTCAGAGTGGTACCGTCGTGGTTGGTCTCACTCGGGAGTGCACGCTCATTCCTATACGACCCGTCTATCAGCTTTTCTATGATAGCGAGTCCTCGGGCTTTCCGAGCCCGAAGGACGAGAGGGGAGTATGAGGGAATGAGATTTAAGAGGACGTTGCATCCTCCCAATATAATCCTTTGTGAAATAAAAATTCTTCTCATTATTGTTCTTACAAATTACATATTAAAATAACATATTAAACGGGCTTAATGATAGTGCAGGTATCACTATCGCAATATTTTTCACCCATCGCTTCTTCAATGAATTTTGAAAAATCAGGATGTCCGAGTCCTTTTATTCTTTTTTCATATTCTTCCTTTGTAATGGCCTCATAAACGGCCTGTTTATATCCATGGTCTTTTATAGGTAAAAATGATATTGATTTCAATTTTGAATCGAATATTGAAAGGGCGACCGGTATGTCTCTCGCCTCTTCTTTTTTAAATTTAATGGTTGCAGATACTTGATTATCCGACCAATATGATTGATAATCAGCTACGTTTAAAAGTTGTTCCCACATAGTCACTTCATATTCGCCTTTTGTAAAAAATTTTGTATGTGTAGGAAACTCAACAACGACGGCAGTATCATCGTAATAACATTGTTCTATATAATATCCGGCTTCTTTCATTATTTTAACCAATTGTGAATTTGCCGATACGACCACTCTTCGAATGTAATATTCAGCATGAGGATAGTGGATCCCTGGTGATACTCCGGCAAGAAGTGAAACTGTTCCGGATGGCTTTACAGAAGTAATTTTTATACTTCTCGGAACGCATAACCAATCCGAATAAATAGCATCAAGTTTTCGGATGTATTGATAACCTGAATCACTCCATTGAAGCATATTTTTACGTCCATGTTTTACAAATGCATCGACTATTCCTGATTGTGAAGTTCCTATTCTCCTATTCCTAAGCATTACGGCATTGGTAGTTTCCCAATGTGTTGGGACCAATGTGACTGTTTTTGCGTAAAGATAGGCATACTTGAGAGTGAGTTCATAATCGGAATAATGATCGTGGCGTGATGGAAAAGTTTCGCAAAGGCAACAAAGTTCAAAACTTTCGAGGGATTGTTCGCCACAATTATGAGCAACTATACCATTTACAAATCCCCAATGGATATCATTAGATTTAAAATCATATACCGAAACATTATCATCATTTTCTATAATTGAAATTACTTTTTGACAGCAAGTATCTTTATATGACATTAATATTTCATTTAATGCATTCTTTGCAAATATCTCTCTCATATCAGATGTCAATAATACATGATCTTTTGTGCATGATAAACTATTACCATTTGACATTTTTAATGT
>PDVH01000017.1_pt1 | contig 21513 bp, 20 predicted proteins | sample 1369781 | NCBI WGS metagenome assembly PDVH01 (sample SAMN07795378, study PRJNA414565) | Alkali sediment metagenome, whole genome shotgun sequencing project. | isolation source: glacial lake sediment | place: Bosnia and Herzegovina: Donje Bare Lake | collected 2016-06
GACGCCCTCGTCCATGCGCACGGGGCCCTGAAGACCCTCGCCACCTCCCTCGTGAAGATCGCCAATGACATACGTTGGCTCGCATCAGGGCCGCGCTCCGGTCTGGGGGAGTTAAAGATTCCCGAGAACGAACCGGGAAGCTCAATAATGCCGGGCAAAGTCAATCCGACGCAGTCGGAGGCAATGATGATGCTGTGCTTCCAGGTTATGGGAAACGACGTTGCGATCAACATGGGCGGTTCCATGGGAAACTTTGAACTGAATGTCTTCAAGCCTCTCATCATCTACAACTTCTTGCAAAGCGTGCGTCTGCTTGCCGACGGAGTGATAAGTTTCAATGACAACTGCGCTAAAGGCATCGAAGCCGACCATGTTCGTATCGAACAGCTGATGAGAAATTCTCTCATGCTTGTTACTGCATTGACACCACACATCGGCTACGAGAAGGCAGCCCGTATTGCTATCATGGCCCACAAAGAAGGTACTACACTTCGCGATGCAGCCCTCTCGCTGGGCTATGTCACAGGTGGAGAATTCGACGATTGGGTACGGCCCGAAGCAATGGTTGGAAAAATGACAGTGTAAGCCGACAGCAGCATGAAAAGCTAATCGTGGATAATACATAACGATTGAAAAGATTGGCTGTCTCAGAGATACGGAACAGTTATACGGAGAATCGCTGCGGCTGGGTTGAATGGCAATGCTGAAAGACCAGATTATCGATGTGACGAAGGGGAATGTCTGGACCGGCATCTGGAAACTTTCCTGGCCCATGCTTGTCATGATGATCTTTGGCTTCCTGGTCGGCTTCACCGATGTTTATGTTGCCGGTCTGATCAGCCCGAATGTTCAGGCCGCCGTCGGTTTCATAACACAGATATATTTCCTCGTCGTTATTGTGGCAAGTGCCATCAGCATAGGATCAATGGCCGTGATCTCCAGGGCCCTCGGCGCCGGAGATGGGGAGCGGGCCATTGATGCCGCAAAGCACTCGCTCCTTCTGGGACTATTTATTTCCGTGGCATTCACCGTGGTATGTCTCATATTTTATCGCAGCATCATCTCCGCGGCCGGCTTCCCGCAAGAGATTACGGACATTGCCGAAAATTTCTTGAAGATTTTCGCCTTCGCCCTCGGACCCAATTACCTCCTCATCATTTCGAATACCATTTTCCGCGCAGGTGCGGAGGTGAAAAAGCCCCTCGTGACAATGTTTGTCATCAGCGTGACCAATATAGCCCTGGACTTCTTGCTCGTTTTCGGCATTCCTCCTTTCCCGAAACTCGGTTATGCAGGAATCGCTTTTTCCACCGCCATTTCAACGCTATTGGGAACCGTGCTGAACCTTATCTTCCTGGGCTTCAGCGAGAGGTGGCGGCCTGTTTATTCCGATTTCGGCGCCGTATCTTTCGAGACGATCAAAACCATTTTCAACATTGGATGGCCCGCCGCATTTCTCCAGGTCGCCTGGAATATGGCGAGCATACTCCTGTATAATATTCTCGGAAGATTGAAAGAGGCAAGCATCACCGCTCTGGCGTCTATTGCCAATGGGCTCCGGATTGAGGCGATTATTTTCCTTCCCGCCTTTGCTCTCAACATGGCCGCATCGGTCATTGTGGGCCAGAACCTGGGCGCCGGCGATCCGGAAAGGGCAGAAAAGACTGGCTGGAAGCTGGCTGGTTTGGGCATAGCGGTTACCAGTATCATGGCCATTGTCATTTTTATCTGGGCGGAGAGCTTCGCATCCACCCTGACTTCGGAACCTGCAGTCCTTGCCGAAACGGCGCGGTATCTCAGATTCAATATGGTTTCCGAGCCCTTCCTTGCCATAAGTACCGTCATGGGAGGCGGCCTTCAGGGGGCTGGTGATACGAGGGGGACCATGTGGGTCATCATTATTTCCATGTGGTTTATTCGGCTCCCCCTTGCCGCATTTCTTGCGCTCTATATGGGATTGGGAGCCCCCGGTGTATGGAGCGCCATGGTAATCTCCATGGCCTGCCAGGGGCTGATGATGGCCTGGTGGTTTTACCAGGGGAGATGGAAGAGGCTGGAATTGAAATAAAATACGGCTATCTTCTCATGCCGCCGCCAGAGGGCGGATGGATAGTTTCTCCATCGCGAGCAGGCGGGCCGATTACTCTCCCTTCAGTTGGAGGGGGGCCGGGCACTCTGCCTTGAGTTGAGGGTGCATGGAGTCTTTCTCCCTCACGGACACGAGGTACCTGTACTTTTCCTTCCTGTGCGGGGGGGCTCATCTTTCTACGCTCGCCAGCAGGAGGGCGTACTGCCGCTGCGCCAGCGGGTGGGCTGGCAGGCCGGATGCCAACCTTTGGCTCGCCTGTCATACTGCTGCCACGGGGTTGCACCGGGCGCCATACGTTCACGGGGGTTGTGAAAAATTTTTGTTTCACTTCTAGGAACACCCGTCGCGATAAAACCCTTCTTGCTCTTTACGCCGATGCCGGCAAAGGTTCTCCCGTTAAATCTTGCCCCCGGATCGATCCGGAAAACCCGGTGATTCCTCACATCATTATAATGATTTGAGACAAATACCACTCTTTTATTTATGACAACGGTCCTATGGAAATCGTGGAGGACGAAGAATCCTGGAAACCAGAAACCGGAATACCAGAAAGGATAAGGAACCCAGGCGTAAAGGTAATAGAAATCAGGCGGCGGATAGTAGTATGTGACCACAGGAGGTCCTTGATCATAGTAATAACTGTTTATACCTTGGGGATTCGGATAATTCTGGGAACCCGATGATTCCGCCCCGTAGGTTGTGCCGCCCATATAAGGACTGATGAGCAAACCGAATGCAGCGGCAACATTATAGAGCCTCTTCATAGCCTCATCCCTGCCTACAGATAGCTTATTAGCATCCGCGGCGTCGCCTACCGCTTTTTGCAGCTCTCCCATGATATCGGGAGTTATGGGATAATCGGCAATCCACCCGTTCCTCGGCGCGATTCCAACATCCCCAAGTCGGCTTTCCGCTTCAACCTCGTCTACTGTCGTCCCTATGCCCAACGCGGAGGCAAGCCTGACTGCAAAGTCACCTTCACGGACCAGTTGCTGCTCTATCGGGGGCGGGCCCCCTGATTGAGCACGGGTCACTGCCGGGAGCAAGAGCAAAAAAAGACCAGCAATTAACAACATAATATCTCCTGGGGATAGCCTTTTCATATGACCATTCTCCTTTTTTTCCCTACTTCATTCTCATAACAATGCCACTGCTTTCATTTCGGTTATTTTATATTTAGATATTCCTTTCTTGATGATTTGTCCATTTCTAAGAAAGAAGACTTTGACAAATGGCCTGCCCTTCACCCTCTATGCCTGTGCGGAAAAGAGTGAAGGGCAAGACAACCATAAATTTCTATTTCTGCCGCGTTACGCTGAAGTGATCCCTTCTGTTCTTTGCCCAAGCGTCTTCATTGTGACCCGGATCGAGGGGGCGTTCCTTTCCGTAGCTCACGGTGCTCAATCTATTCTTGCCGACACCGAGGTCAACGAGGTATTTCATGGCACTAGCCGCCCGTCTCTGGCCGAGAGCCATGTTGTATTCAGCCGTTCCGCGCTCGTCACAGTTTCCCTCAATGCGAACGTTGAATTCCGGATGCGCCTTAAGCCACTTGGCATGCTTATCCAGAACCTCCCGCGCCTCAGGCCTGAGGTCAAAGCGATCAAAGGCAAAGCGGATGTCCACAAACTGGGAGGCCTCTTTGTCGGCGAGCGCTGCTGCTGCCGCCATAGCCGCTTCACCGACCTTTTGTTCTTCCGGGGCCTTCGCGGGAGCTGTCTCAGAAGCCTGCGCAGGCGCCTGCTTCTCCACTGCCGCCTCTTTTTCCACTGCGGGCTCCTCCTTCATGACTGCCTTCTTCGCGCATCCCGCGGGCAGAACAAAAGCACATATGATGGCAACCAAGAATAACGTCACAAAAATATTTTGCCTTCTCATCTCTCTCTCCTTTCTAATCGTTTTCTTAATCCTATTGTTTCTTCAGCCTGCCACAACGGCTGCACCGCTTCTGACCGGTTGACAGACTCCAAAATCTCTTGCCGTCGCAGCGAGAACAAATTTTCATAGCTGATTTCTACATGATCTTAGCTCTTTATCAAAGAACTAAGTGCAATCTAACTGGGAAATTACCTAAAATAATAAAATAATGGCAGTTGCGAGCGACTATGAATACAGGGATGTAAGAAATGACCTCAGATTCGTTTTCTTGCTTTTTATACCAAATTTGGAACGGAGGTTTTTTCTGTGGAAGTCTACGGCAGTGGTGGAAATATTAAGAAGCTTGGTTATTTCTTTTGTCGTCTTTCCTTCTTTAACGAGGGTGGCCACCTCAATTTCCCTGGGTGTCAAACTGAGGTACGCCGAGGACAGATTCCGCAAGAATGGTGATACAATATCATTCAGATGGGCCTCAATGATCTCTACGTGAAGCCGCTGGCTGCTGTCTAACCTCGGGCCTTTCAATTTTTCCAGGTAGGGAATAACAAGCTTCTTAACATTGGCCAGTACTTGTTCTTCCAAGGTAGCCTTATCTTCTTCCCTGTGCTTCAAGAGAACCTTCAACGCCGTGTTGGCTTCCTCAAGACTCTGCGATTTCAATTGTAGTTCCTGTTCCCTTTTCTTCAGGACTTCTTCGGCCATTTTCCGCTCCGTAATATCAAGGAAAGACATTACTACTCTTTTCGTTGACGGTATGGCCGCCACGTTCGCCAGAACATTCAGGATCCCGTTACTATTGTTGGTAATACGGAATTCATAACCATCAGACGGCGTCCTCATGTGCTTTCCCCCTGGGCGCCTCAAAAGGCTCACCTTCGGGAGATCATCCTCAAACACGAATTCCGTCCATTTCTTCTTCCCCTCAAGTTGGGACCTGGAAAAGCCCGTCAGTCTCTCAAACTGCCTGTTCGCCAAAACTATCGTCCCATCTTCGTCAACAATAACCGTAGCCGTACCCGTGTTCTCAAATATCGTCCCTCCCTCCGCTCCTCAACCTCGTGCAGGGCCCGGGATACGGCAGGCTCCAAACGAGATAACCTGTTCTTCAAAACATAGTCCGTAGCCCCCTTCTTGAGAAGATCAATCGCCATCTCCTCCCCAAGGGCCCCGGAAACAAAAATGAAGGGCACTTCAGGACACTTCTCCCTGGCTATCTTCAGGGCCCCAAGACCGTCAAATGAGGGGCAATCGCACTAACAAAGGACGCCTTCGTGGCAACTCGCTTTGAAACAAAGGTCATGCCTGCCTCCGCAAGCTCCTCTATCATCAATTCCGCATCCGTCGGGACATCTTCAAGGATTAATATTCGTAATTGCTTGCTCATGGATAGACCTGAGGCATTATCGTCATTTTAAGACCACCTATCTGGGAGTCCGACGTCATTTTATTCAGTGTCGGTGTAATTTCCATGGCTTATCATGTATTTTGTGACACCATTGGTGAAGTAAGACAATAGGGGTTATTGAGTAGATAATTGGTAGTTTAAAACTACCAATAATTGGATATTCATTTTTGTCAATAGGAAGGCACGATATGAAAGGCAGGAAACTGGGGGAATTTGATATTTTCCCCCATCGCAGATCTCAAATTCGTTAGACTGCTTTCTTTTCTATGTACAAATAGTAAATTCTTACTCTTTCAGGTCACGCTTTCATGGACGGCGGTTGTCCTGTTGTCTCGAGAACTCGCATCCATATATTGCCCTCCGGATTGACCTTTGATCCTGAGGTAACTATCTGAAAGGGAAGGTGCACGTATTCGTCCTTTATCAGACCCACGAGCATACTCGTCTTTCCCGCCATACCTGCATGCACAGCGTATTGACCGAGGGCGCCGCAATAAATGCTGTCGCTGGCATTGGCTGGTACGCTGCGAATCATGTAACTGGGGTCTATATATTTCAGGTTAATCTCCAAGCCTGTCTTTTTTAAGTGTTTTTCTATCTCTGTTTTTAGAAACGTGCCGATATCAAGGAGCTTTATATTACCTGACGCGTCCTTCTCGATGGTTTCGTTGTCACGACGGATGAGGTCCTGTCCAGCGCCTTCGGCAACGAGGATCACGCAGTGTCCGCTTCTCTTGAGACGGTTCTCAAGAGCCTTAAGAAAACCGTTTTCTCCCTCCATATCGAATTGAACCTCGGGAATGAGCACGAAATTGACATCACCCTGAGCCAGAGCTGCACCAGCTGCTATATGACCGGACTGACGCCCCATAATCTTCACCAAGCCGATTCCCACAGGGGCACCCTTGGCCTCTGCATGGGCACACTGGATGGCTTTAACTGCCTCGGAGATGGCTGTATCAAATCCGAATGTTTTCTGAATAAGGTTAAGGTCGTTGTCGATAGTCTTCGGTATGCCTATTACGCTGATGTTAAGCTTTCTTTTCATTATCTCTTCTGTAATGGCTCCGGCGCCTCTCATGGTGCCATCCCCTCCGATACAGAAAAGTATATCGACGTTCATGCGTCTTAATGTATTTACCATCTCAGCAGAATCCTGCAGACCGCGTGATGAAGACAGGATGCTTCCTCCGGAAGTATGGATATCTTTGACAATGTCGGGCGTCAGCTCCAATAGTTGATGGCCGTATTTCGGTATCAAACCCTGAAACCCGTATTTGATGCCCACGACATTTTTTACTCCGTATCGGTAAAATAACTCCATGAAAATTGCCCTGATGACGTCGTTGATGCCGGGGCACAGGCCGCCACATGTAACAATCGCCGCCTTTGTTTGGGCAGGGTCAAAAAAAATCTTTTCCCTTGGTCCAGCAACTTCTATTGAGAGGGGCACGCCATCTGCAGTGGTTAAATCTTTATAGTGCTCAAGATAGATATTATGGAGAATGCGTTTGCTATCGGGAGTATAATAACTGACTATTACGGGTGACGGTATGGTTCTCTCCCCTAGATCCTGGATTGTAAAATCATCAAATCTTTTATCCATGCCTGTCTATCTCCTTTGCTATAAGTAAATTGGCCGCATTAAAGCCAGTTATTACTTCGCCTTCAAAACCAAGAGCCGAGCGTAACATTCCCCCTGTCATAAAAACGTTACGAAGGGGGGTCTTATTTGATATGCCTGAAATACCAAAGAAAGAATCAGACCGCATTGTGTACTTCTGATTTAGCAATTCCTGGCTCCTTCTCGAGAGATCAATAGACGTGCCGATATTGAGGAAATCGAGATTTTCCCTCAGGAAGGGAAGAAACTTCTCCAGGGCACAAAAAATGACATGGGAAACTTCCTTGAGTTCGTCATTCGTCAATACATGGGGACTTTCCTTCAGGAAAATAGTTGCACTCAAAGCCCTCTTGCCGGCAGGGGCCCTTTCTTTGCAATCTATTGCGCTTATCTCTACAAAAACAAGATTATCATCCATGACCGGTCTACTTTGATCGATGACGATGGCTACATAAGTTGCCGTTTTTTCGGGGATGCATTTTTCAAGGATACCCATGTGCAAGGTAAAGGGATAGTATGCCGATTTTACCAATTTGAGTCTTCGTTCCATGCGCCTGAATCTCCGGTCGCTGAGAAGAAGCAACGTGAGTTTCTCCCATTTTGTACTGACGATGAGATAGCGTCCCCGAATTTGTGACAATGTCGCAGGTATGGACACATGGACGTCAATTTCTTTACCCATGTTTATTCTCATGACGGAACAGTTCTTTATGAGATGCCCTCCGGAAGTCTCAAATGCGGATTTCAGCAATCCCATCAGTACTTCCTTCCCGCCGACATGATGATACAGTCCTCTCAGGGGCAGTGACAGAGCATACGCGGACGAGATAGCGAAGGCACTATTCCGGTTGTTGTTCAAGTTCGAGAGAATGGCCCTTTCCGCCTCGAACACCCTTTTCAGTGAAGGATCCTTTGTAATTGATTTAAATCTTTTTGAAAGTGAGTACCTTTCCTTGAGAATTAAGGGGATGCCCTTCAGAAGAGAAAGAAATTCATTGAAGTTGGTAGGATTTATGTACGGTATTTCTAGGATCCGCTGCTGGACCAGATTACTGATTTTCAGAACCGATGAGTATAGCCTGCGAATCTCATCTGCGTAATCGGGAAATTCTCTTTCCATATCATTGAGAAGTTCTTCCTGCCTATGGAAGCAATCAACTCTGTGATCCGGGAGAATGATCTGAAGACCGGGATTCAATAACTGCAGGCCCGAGTTCTCGGCGGCGGGTATTCCAAGATCTTCAAAAAGACGTGAACATATCTGTGCCGGGCCGAATCCTGTCAAGGGAAAGGGATCGATGTTGAAAGTGTATCCAAAATCAGAATAAACGTGTTTCGCATCACTTTCAGATAAGAGCGCCGTCTTCTTGCCATGATGTGACATTACGGCAGCCGCGACTAAGGAACTCAAATCATTACCGATTACAATAGCATCATACATATACAAAAAAGAGATTAAAATGTCGCCGAAGTTTGCAACCTGTGCTTACTCTTAAGCTATTTCTGAAAAAATATGCGGGCCATAAAAATGGGCAGGTCAAAAGGTTGTTAGGGAAGGATTATGAAGGGGTTTTTCTGGTATCCGCTCACTGCCTTTTATTCTGACCTTTCTCCCTATCACTTCGATTCTGCCTTCGGCATAAAATTGAATGGCTTGAGGATATATCCTGTGCTCCTCCTTCAATATCCTGGCAGCAAGACTATCCTCTGTATCATCATCATAAGCGGGCACTATGGCCTGAATAATGATAGGGCCAGAGTCCACCCCCTCGTCAGCAAAATGAACCGTACAACCCGAAAATCTCACACCATAGTCAGCAGCTCTTTTCTGAGCGTGAACACCGGGGAATGCGGGAAGTATTGCAGGATGTATATTCATAATGCTCATGGGAAATGCATTTAAGAAAACGGGGCTTAAGAGTCTCATAAATCCGGCCATCACTACCAGATCAACGGAAAACGATTTCAGAACATCGATCATCTTCCGCTCGAAACTTTCCCTATCTTCGAAATCGGAATGTTTGATAATCACAAATGGAATATTATGTTTCTTTGCACGCACAAGGGCATAAGCATCGGCGTTATTGCTGATAATAACCTTAATCTCGGCATCAAGGAGACCCTTCTCTATGTTGTCTATGATGGCTTGGAGATTAGAGCCGCTCCCTGAGACGAGCACTCCCAAATTTATTTTTTGTTTCATACCGTTAAATAAACGACACTGATTGTTGGTTTGCATCTTTCGGATCTATGAAACCGATGGCATACGCCTGCACTCCCAAATTTTCAAGCCTCTCCATTACTTCGGACGCTTCTTTTTCAGGCACAACTGCCATCATTCCTATACCCATATTGAAAACCCTGTACATTTCTCCATCGTCAATATTTCCCATACTCTTGATAATCGTAAAAACCGGCGGAATGTGCCAGCTGTCTCGCAAAATAACGGCACGACAGGCTTTCGGCAAAATGCGCGGTATGTTATCGATAAACCCACCACCAGTAATGTGGACAATACCCTTGATGCTGAAATTCTTGATTAGATTTAAGAGAGTCTTCACGTAAATTTTTGTCGGGCGGAGGAGTTCCACGCCTATGGAATGGGACAGATCATCGAGCTTATCATTGACGCCCAGTCTCCCCTTTTCAAACAGAACTTTTCTCGCAAGGGAAAAGCCGTTGCTATGGATGCCGTTTGATGCAATGCCGATTATCCTGTCCCCGACACGGATCTCAGAGCCATCGACTATTCTTTCGGCTTCTACTATACCAACACAGAAACCGGCCAAATCATAATCATCATCTTTGTACAATGCGGGCATTTCAGCGGTCTCTCCCCCGATGAGGGCGCAACCAGCCTCCTGACAGCCTTTAACAATGCCTTCGATGATCTTAATTTCCCTTTCCACATTGATCATGCCCGTGGAAATGTAGTCCAGAAAAAAAAGGGGTTCTGCTCCCTGAACTACTACATCATTTACGGACATCGCGACAAGGTCGATGCCGATAGTATCATGCTTGTTCATCATCTGCGCGATCTTTAGCTTTGTTCCCACACCATCTGTGGATGAAACCAGGATGGGATTATTATATTTTCCGACATCCAGACGAAAGAGACCTCCGAAACCGCCAATGGAACTCATTACTTCCTTGCGAAAAGTTGATTTTGTAATTGCCTTGATCCTGTCGACAAACAGATTGGCTTTGTCTATATCAACACCTGCATCTTTATAGGACATTTTTTCCCGCATTTTACTTCCGTTAAGCCTCTGAGATGGGGATGACTTGTATCGTAATTGTTCTCTTGTGTCAATTCTTTACTTGCGAAAAGATAGGATATCTGCTACCTGAACTCTATCCTTGTGCTTGAAATTATTATATTTATATTCGACTTTGAAGACTTGATATCTAATGGAATCGATAATTGCGATACTTGAAAAAATCGAAGCTCCGTTATTGTTCTCATCGAGAGACTCATACATGCACCTGCCCCTGATTAAGGACCTTGAATCAACAATGAGATCGTTTTTGAAGCAGCTAAATAATGTCTCTTTCACGAATGCAACAGAAAATGAAACATATGCGGCATACAAAAGTATCATTTCAAGTTTTGAAGAAGCAATCGCTGGCTTTGACAAACTGCCTTTAGAAGATAAAAAGAAACGTATAGAAAAAGCCATGCTGGTCTTGAATAAACTGAGGGGGTTTGTAGAAAAGTATCCCGTGGGAATTTCTTACATTCAACAAGAAGGGAAGAAACTACAGAATCTTAAGAACAGCGAAATGAGTTTAGAAAAGTTGTCGCTCCCTCTCAGGTTTGTAAAGGGGGTAGGGCCCAAGATGGCTTCCCTGCTTGAGAAAAAGGGCCTCAAAACTGTTGAGGATTTGCTGTATTTTGTGCCGCGAAGATACGAAGACAGGCGTACGGTTAGGGATATTAAATCGGTCTCAGCGGGTAGAACGGAGACAGTCATCGGCCACGTAGTTAGCGCTACGCACAAATCGTACAGAAACAGAAAGGCATATGAGGTAACCATAGAAGACGGAAGCGGACTGCTTACGGCGAAATGGTTTCAAGGGAATCTAACTTACCTGAGAAAGATTTTTAGCAAGGGCGTACGTGTTATAATGACCGGTGAAGTCAGCAGTTACCTTTTCAGCAAGGATATGGTGCACCCCGACTTTGAGGTTCTGGATGAAGCTGACAATGGGGAAGATCTGATTCACTTCAAGAGGATTGTACCCGTTTATTCAGAAACAGAGGGTCTTCACCAGAAATATATAAGAAGGATTATGGCGCATGCGGTCGATAACTATTCAGAATATGTCCTAAGCCCCATACCTCATGAAATTTGTGAGAAGCGTGGTCTTCGAGATATTCATAGTGCCGTTCGCAGCATTCATTTTCCTGCAACTGATGAGCGTATCGAAGCATACAATGAAATGCGTTCGGATGCTCACCGAAGACTGATATACGATGAATTCTTTTTTCTCCAGTTAGGTATGGCCTTAAGAAGAAAGGACAACATGCTCGATGAGGGGATTGCATTTAAGACCCAAGGCAGGAACCTTGATAAATTTTACAAGATTCTTCCCTTCACATTGACCGGTGCGCAAAAAAGAGTCATCGCAGAAATCGAAGCCGATATGGGCAAAAACTCCAGCATGAACAGACTTCTCCAAGGCGATGTAGGATGTGGAAAGACAGTTGTTTCCATGGCGGCAATGATAACTGCATGCGAAAACGGTTATCAGGCAGCCATAATGGCGCCTACTGAGATCCTTGCTGAGCAGCACTACAACCGCATCAAGCATTGGTCTTGCAAGCTTGGTTTGAAAGCTGTTTTACTGACGAGCGGTATAAAAAACACGGAAAGAAAGAAAATTATTGAAGGGATGAAGAAAGGAAATACCCACATCATCTGTGGGACGCATGCGTTGATACAGAGGGACGTGACTTTCAGAAAGTTGGGTTTCGTTGTAATCGATGAACAGCACCGCTTTGGAGTTGTACAGAGGGCATTATTAAGACAGAAAGGCGTAAATCCCGACGTTTTGGTTATGACTGCAACTCCGATTCCTAGGACACTTGCCATGACTGTGTATGGCGATTTGGATATTTCGGTCATTAATGAATGCCCCCCCGGCCGAAAAGAGATTCAAACGAAGGTTTTTTTTGAAGACAAGCGCAATAGGGTTTACGAAATTATGAGAATGGAACTCATGAAGGGAAACCAGATCTTTGTTGTTTATCCATTAGTAGAAGAATCTGAAAACCTGGATCTCAAAGATGCAACTAAGATGGCGGATTATCTGCAAAGAGAAATATTTCCAAAGCATAAGGTAGGGCTGATCCACGGGCGTATGAAAGGAAAAGAGAAAGATGAAACTATGGCAGGTTTCATAAACAGAGATATAAATATACTTGTTTCCACAACGGTCATTGAAGTGGGAATTGACATGCCCTATGCATCCCTAATAGTGATAGAACATGCGGAGAGATTTGGGCTGTCTCAATTGCATCAATTGAGAGGAAGAGTGGGGAGGAGCGATATTCCTTCATTCTGCATATTAATGTCGCATCGTAGAGGTTCTGAAGATGCAACAAAAAGGTTGCAGGTAATGGAACAGACGAATGACGGTTTCAAAATCGCCGAAGAGGATCTAGCTATAAGGGGACCTGGTGAATTTATGGGAACCAGGCAGTCAGGAATTCCTGATTTCCGTATTGCCCATATTTTGAGAGACGCGCACATCCTGTTTGAGGCAAAGGCAGATGCTTTTTCATTTACACAGAACATTTCAGGTCTGGATAATGGTGAGTATGCATTGCTGAAAGAAATCCTCCTGCACAGATGGGGAGGCAGGTTTGAACTCGCAAGAACCGGTTAGGCAAAGACTTAATTTCTTTTGACAAGCATGCGTTAACTGTTATAGAAGTGACAACATTTGATTCCAAGGAACAGAATAGTTCTTTCCGTAGGAATCGAACATAGAAGAATTCAGGGAAGTAATACGGGCAGGGCATTATGAAGAAAATAACTATCGGATTAATCGGTTTCGGTACTATAGGCACAGGGGTTGTAAAACTGCTTCATGATAGCAGTGAAGTCATCGAGAGCCGGTTGGGCGCAAGACTCTTTTTAAAGAAGATTGCTGATCTTGATGTTACAACGCCGAGACAGGTTGCCGTAGAGAAGGGTTTGCTAACTGCAGATGCGAAAGTAATCCTGGACGATCCTGAAATATCCATAGTCATAGAACTAATAGGTGGATATGAGCCTGCGCGCTCTTTCATACTTGAGGCAATCCGGAAACGAAAGCACGTAGTAACCGCAAATAAAGCCCTCTTGGCCACTTATGGAAATGAAATATTTCAGGCTGCCGAGGAAGAACAGGTGGATATCGGCTTTGAAGCTAGTGTAGGCGGCACTATCCCCATAATTAAGACCTTGAAGGAAAGCCTGGCAGCGAATCGTATAAAATCGATTTTCGGTATTGTTAACGGCACAGCCAACTATGTATTGAGCAAAATGACGGATGAGAAAAAATCCTTTCAAGTCGTGCTGAAGGAAGCCCAAAAGTTAGGATTCGCAGAAGCCGATCCGACATTTGACATCGAAGGCATCGATACGGCTCACAAGCTTGCCATTACGTTATCATTGGCATACGGTAAAAGAGTAAGGCTTGAAGACGTTCACAGGGAGGGTATATCCGGCATTAGTCAGCAGGACATTGAATTTGCCAAAGAACTTGGGTATCGGATCAAGCTGCTTGCCATTGCTATCCTCAGGGATGACTGTATCGAAGCAAGGATTCATCCGACTATGATCCCCTTTAGCCACCTTTTGGCAAACGTGAATGGAAATTTCAATGCATTTCATATTGTCGGTGATGCGGCGGATTCAGTATTTCTCTATGGCCAAGGTGCAGGAATGATGCCTACAGCGAGTGCCGTAGTGGGTGACGTGATAGATATCTCGCGTAATCTGCTGAGAGGCGTATCGGGACGCTTACCCGCCCGCTCACTTAGAGAAAATGTAATCGATGATATCAAGCTAATGCCATTTGACGAAATCATCGCAAACTACTACTTCCGTTTTTCTGCCCTAGACCGGCCAGGCGTACTTTCCAAGATATCAGGAATTCTCGGTGCAAATGATATAAGCATCGCCGCAGTTATCCAAAAGGGAAGGCAGAAGGCAGGCCCCGTTCCCATAGTTATGACTACGCACAAGTCGAAGGAGAAAGATGTTCAGAAAGCCATAGCGGAAATAGATCAACTTGAAATAATTCACGGAAAGACGATACTGATAAGAATCGAGGACGAAAGGTTGTAAAGGTTTCGAAGTGATGACCTTGCTAACGTCATCGCATTCATTTATTTGAGGAGTACTCAGACTGTAATGAAATATATTATCCTCCTCGGCGATGGTATGGCGGATTTTCCTCTAGAAGAACTAGGCGGCAAGACACCCTTGGAATATGCCCATACCCCGTTTATGGACAGGGTTACAAAAGAAGGAACATTGGGCATGATCGATACCATTCCCACCGGTTTTTCTCCGGGCAGTGACGTGGCAATTATAAGCCTCCTTGGTTATGACCCTGTTGAATGTTACACAGGTCGAGGGCCTTTGGAAGCTGCCAATATGGGGGTTCAACTCGGAGTCGATGACATAGCCTTCCGCTGCAACCTTGTGACCCTTAGGGGAGATGCAGAATATATGATGGAAGACTTCACGGCAGGACATATAACAACTGAAGAAGCAAAGAGAATCATAAGCGATATAGACAATGATCTGGGCAGCAGTAACTTTCAATTCTATCCTGGAGTGAGTTATAGACACCTCTTTGTGTGGAGGCATGGCAAAGCTGATCTTGAGACAACCCCTCCCCATGATATCACGGGCAATGCAATCAAGGATTATCTGCCCCGGGGAGAGGGGATGGAAGAAATAAGAAGACTCATGGAGCGTTCGCAGGTTTTTTTGCGCGATCATCCTGTGAACCGGTTACGTATCGCAAAGGGCAAAAGGCCCGCAAATTCGATATGGCTATGGGGGCAGGGAAGGGCGCCGAAATTTGCGAAACTGACGGACAAGTATGGTTTAAAAGGGGGCATGATATCAGCCGTAGACCTCTTGAATGGCATCGGTATTTACGCTGGACTCAAAGTCATGCGCGTTGACGGGGCAACGGGTTATGTAGATACTAACTATAATGGAAAGGCACGGACGGCTCTCCATGCCCTGAAAGAGGCCGATTTTGTCTTCGTACATGTCGAGGCCCCCGACGAAATGGGTCATGAAGGAAATGTAGCTGGAAAGATTAGGGCCATTGAAGATTTTGACGAGAAGATCGTAGGTGCCGTATTGAATGAAATTTATGGATTGTCTCCCTTCAGGCTGCTGGTCTTGAGTGATCACCCGACGCCCATTAGTCTGAGGACCCATTCATCAGACCCGTCTCCTTTTGCGGTACTGTCTTCTGATAAACATGAGAATTTGAGAAACGGACTAACATTTAGCGAAAAATCGGCAATACGAAACGGCGTGAAGGTCTCTCCTGGTTACCTTCTGATGGATCACTTTATCAATAACTGGATGGCATTTATTGAAGAGAAATCACGTTAACATACGTGTCATTTACGCTGATACCGATGCCATGGGCATCGTCTATCATACGAATTATATTAAATGGTTCGAAATTGGGCGAACGGAACTCCTCAGAAGTGTGGGTATAGTCTACGCTGAGATGGAAGCACAGGGTTATAACCTGCCTTTGACAGAAGTGTATTGTAACTACCTTTTTCCAGCCAAATATGACCAAATCATAGTTGTCGAAACCGAATTGGAATATTTCAAGAAGGCGAGCATGAAATTTGTCTATACAATCTGGGATGAAGACAGGGAAAAGGCCATGGTTGAAGGTTATACGATCCATGCTTGCATAAACAAGATGGGCAAAATAGTGAGGATTCCATCCTTCATCCTTGAAAAGGTAGAGGAGCAAATGCAAATAAAATTTTGATAGGAAACTTTTATATGGCAAGAAAGATCACAAAGAAGGAAATTGAAAAACCGGATTCCTTTCAAGCAGCTTTAAATAAGATCGCGACGTATATATCCACAAACAAGTCGAAGATCTATCTGGCATCTGGAATTGTAATTTCAATAGTCATAATTTCTTCCGGCTGGTACCTGTACAGGATGAATTATGAAGATAAAGCGCAGAGGCTTTACGCGATAGCCCATATTGGCAACATGAAAGCTGCCCAACAGGGGGTCAAGCCGGATCAAAACAATATAAAGATGTATAATGATGTTATAACGCAATTTCCGGGATCAAAGGCAGCCATGATGGCTTATTATCAAATGGGAAATATGTACTACAACCTTGGAGATGTGGATGCCTCGATGAAGGCATATACTGAGTTTCTCAAGGAAGTTCCAGCTGGGAACGACCTGAAAATCCTGGCTTACAATGGCATCGGTTACTGTTATGAAAAGAAGGCGGACTTCCCGCATGCCCTGGAATCATTCGAGAAAGCTGCAAATACAAAATCAGGAGGAGGTTTTGAAGTCATGACTTACAGAAACATGGCGAGAATTTGCGAAGAGATGAATAACAAAGAAAAAGCCTTGGAGTATTATCAAAAAGCACTTACCAATACTGTCGATCCTTCTATGGAACTTCTTTTGAAAAAAATAATTTCAACCATCAACTGAAGGCAAACATCGTTTAGACTTCAGGCGATCTTTTCTGTTTAATGCCGCAGGGGTAAATAAGGTCTATGAAAGTATTGATGTCCGGAAATGAGAGTATTGCAAGGGGCGCATTCGAACATGGCGTTCGCTTCGCGGCTGGTTATCCGGGAACGCCGAGCACAGAAATTATCGAAACGTTTGCAAAGTATGACGGCGTTTATGCCGAATGGTCTCCCAACGAGAAAGTGGCCCTCGAGGTGGGCATAGGGGCGGCATTAGCTGGCGCAAAGGCCATGGTCGTCATGAAGCACGTCGGAGTAAATGTAGCTGCAGACCCGCTGTTCACTTTGAGTTATACGGGAACTAACGGAGCTCTTGTCATCATTACGGCAGACGACCCGTCATTGCACAGTTCACAAAACGAACAGGACAACCGCAATTATGCCAAATTCGCAAAGATACCAATGATTGAGCCTTCAGATAGCCAGGAGGCGAAAGAGTACATTAAAATTGCATTCGATATTAGCGAAAGATTTGATACACCCGTTTTATTTCGAACAACGACACGAGTTTCCCATTCAAAATCCTTAGTAACTTTAGGGAACCTATCAACTGCCAAGGATCGCACTGCGATACAAGTCAATGCAGCTAAATATGTCATGGTGCCCGCGTATGCGCGCACCAGAAGGGTAGAAGTGGAAAAGAGGCTCTATAGGCTCAGAGAATTTGCTGAAACTTTTTCCGGAAACAGGATAGAAATGAACGATCCTGAAATTGGCATTATTACAGCCGGTATGCCTTATAATTATGCAAAAGATGTCTTTCCCGATTTCTCATATCTGAAACTGGGCATGGTTTATCCGCTGCCTTCAGGTCTCATCCGTGAATTTGCCTCGAAGGTTAAAAAAATCTACGTCATTGAGGAACTCGACCCGTTTATTGAAGAACAGGTGAAGGCAATGGGTATCAAGGTGATGGGAAAGGACATCTTTCCCTATACAAATGAATTTGATCCCGGCGTGATTGAAACCGCCGTAAGGGGTAAGAAAGCTGCGAGAGCTATCTTGCCGGACGTGCCGATTCCGCCCAGACCGCCAAATCTTTGTCCCGGTTGCCCTCACAGGGGATTGTTCTATGTCCTCGGAAAACTGAAGGCCTTTGTTGCAGGTGATATAGGTTGTTACACCTTGTCTTTCATGAAGCCTTTGGAAAGCCTGCATTCATGTATCTGCATGGGGGCGAGTATCGGCATGGCGCATGGCATGAGCAAGGCATTAAGAGATAAAGGAAAGGGGAAGGTCGTCGGCGTTATCGGGGACTCTACATTTATTCATTCCGGCATAACACCGCTCCTGAACATGGCCTATAATAAGAGCGACGCCGTCATTGTCATATGCGATAACAGGACAACAGCCATGACAGGCATGCAGGACCACCCGGCTACGGGATTCACCCTGCAGGGGGAAAAGACAAAGGAGGTTGATTTTTCAAAGCTGGCCTCTGCACTCGGGATAGATCACGCCCGTGTAATTGATCCGTATGACATGAAAACAACACGAAGGGTGTTGAAAGAAGAATTGGCAAAACCCGGGGCATCCGTTATTATATCGCAAAGGGCGTGCGTGTTGTTCAAGCGTGGTATTAAGGATATTAGAAAAGCCTTTAATATCGATGCGGAAAAATGTGTCGGTTGCAAGGCCTGTATCGGTCTCGGATGTCCGCCGATCTCGTGGATAAAGTTCGAAGATATGCCAAACCAAAAAATCAAAAGGAATGTAAAAAAGCAGGAAGGTGTCGCATTCATCGATAGTGAACTTTGCAATGGCTGTACACTATGCGAGCAGGTGTGCAATGTTGGTGCTGTGGTCGAGGTGATATGATTATATGAAAGGCAAGGGCGATGTTAAGAGTATCCTACTCGCCGGAGTAGGCGGCCAGGGAATACTCCGGGCAAGTGATATCTTGTGTCATGTAATGATGGAAGCAGGCCTGGATGTCAAGAAAAGTGAGGTACACGGGATGGCTCAGAGGGGCGGATGTGTAACCAGCCACGTTCGATACGGCAAGAAGGTCTATTCGCCCATTGCAAAAGAAGGAGATGTGGACGTCCTTGTCTCGTTTGAAAAATTGGAAACATTACGCTATCTCAATTTTTTGAAGCCAGGTGGCCGTGTGATCATAAGTGAAAGAGAAATCTATCCTCCATCCGTGAACCTCGGTGACGCCACTTATCCTCGCAATATTATTGAAACGGTAAAGGAAACCTGCAAGATTGTCAAAGTCGTCCATGCCAACAGTATCGCGCTAGCGAGAACAGAAAACACGGCCCTCTTGGGAGTTTTGTCATCCTATTTACAGCAGCTTGATATTTCGCTCTGGGAGAAGGTCATCCGCGAATCCTTTCCCAAGAAAGCCATCGAAGTAAACCTCAAAGCCTTTCATATGGGACGAGCAGCATAAAAGAGGAAGGCCTGAAATTCTCATTTCTGTGGTTTTCAGTGTTTCCTTCTGCCGTTCCTGTTAAACAGGAACCTATAAATTAGTTTCTCATGAGATTTTCTGATTGCATACATACCTGGCTGATCGTTTGTCTGATGCTAATTACGGCTGTTTTGCTTTCTCCGAGCAGGGCAGGGGCAGCGGACGCTAAAGGCAATGAAGCTGAGAGACAATTTTCTTTTGCTGAAACACTCTTTGCCGAGGGGGATTATTATAGGGCCATCAGCGAGTACAAACGATTTGTCTTCTTTTTTCCTGAAAACAAGCTTGTCCAGAAATGCGCTTATAGAATCGGCGAAAGCTATTACAAAGCAAAGAGGTGGCAGGAAGCCCTGCAAACCTTCAATTCTTTCATCATGAAATATCCCGACAGCCCGATGATGCCGGGAGCCATGTACCATAAGGGTATGGTAGAAAAGCAACTGAAGCTGTATACAGATGCCCTCAAGACATTTGAAGAACTCAGCAAATCAAAATCTAATGAATTTGCCCATAAGGCCGTTTACCAGAGTGCCACTGTTCTCATGGAAATGGAGGAATGGCAGCAGGCGATAAAAACATTTTCCATAGTCCCTAAAAACAGCCCCTTATCGAGATCTGCAAGTATCATTGCGTCAGAGCTTCAGCGTATGGATGATCTGCCCAAAAAATCGCCTGCCACTGCAGGCACTCTTGCGGCGATTCTTCCAGGCGCGGGCCATCTTTACACAGAAAGACCAAGGGATGCCCTGGTGGCCTTTCTTTTGAACGGTGCATTCATATGGGGTGCCGTAGAACTTTTTCGTCACGATAATTACGTTGCCGCGGGCATAGTGACGTTCTTCGAGATCGGCTGGTACACCGGCAATATCTATAGTGCCGTAAGCAGTGCTCACAAATACAATAATAAAACAAGGGAGGACTTCATAGAGCATCTCAAAGAGATAAGCTCCGTATCTTTCCAGCATGATCGCAATACCTCTTCAAATTATCTGATTTTTAGCTTTAAATTTTAATTGTAAGACTCTATTAATAATAGTCTTTAGTTGTTCACTTTTGTTTACAATAATACGGAGTCTCTTTCTAAATTCCGAATTGCCTCGGCCTTTTTTAGACGACGAATGCCGTGGCTTGTAGGGAAATTGTTGATTATGGCGCTTGATGACACTCCTTGACAATTCGAAAGAAATGGCTAAGTTACTAAGAAGCTAGAATTTTCTCATGTCTTTCAAGGTATTACAGTAGCAATCAGAAAGGTAGCTTATGGCAGAAGACTATTACAAGTTATTAGGTCTGGATAAAAAGGCGGCCACCGAAGACATAAAGAAGGCCTACAGAAAGCTCGCCCTGAAATGGCATCCTGACAAAAACCCAAATAATAAGGCAGCCGAGGAGAGATTCAAGAAGATAAGCGAGGCCTACGCTGTCCTCAGTGATCCTAAGAAAAGAGAGGAATATGATACGTTTGGATCCGCCGATCAATTCAGACAGAGATATACGCAGGAGGATATTTTCAGAGGGTTCGATCTCAATGATATACTCCGGAGTTTCGGTTTTGGCGATGCAGGTGGTCAAGGGTCGAGAACTTTCAGAACAAACAGGGGAGGGGGCTTTACCTTTACCCAAGGCGGTTCATTCTCCGATATGTTCGAGGGGGAGCGCCAGAGATTCTCCCACGTGCCACAAAAGGGACAGGACTTCGAGTATAACCTTTCAATAACATTAGAAGATAGCGTATTCGGGGCAGAAAAGAAATTGGCCCTGCAAAAAGATGATCACGTTGACGAGATCAACTTCAAAATACCACCGGGCATTAATTCAGGCAAGAAATTGAGGTTGGCTGGCAAGGGAGGCCCCGGCATTGATGGAGGCCCTCCGGGTGATCTATACATAAACATCACCATTCTCCCGCACCCAATTTTTGCAAGAGATGGCAATGACATCTATATCGACAAGATAATCAATTTCTCACAGGCAGTTCTCGGAACAAGCATCGACGTTCCCACAATAGAAGGCACGGTGAAACGAATAAAGATTTTACCGGGAACCCAGAACAATACGAAGATCAGAATGAAAGGCTTCGGAGTGCCACGACTGAAAGGTTTGGGAAAGGGAGACCAGTTTGTGAAGATCATTGTGGAGATCCCGAAGAAGATTTCGGAGAGGCAGATGGAATTGGTTAGAAAGTTGGCTGAAGAAGGCTTTTAGTTGTCGTGTATGTCTTATAAGATATATTATGTAAACTTATAATATCACACTCAGGTCAAACAACGCGGGTCATCAATCCCAGTTTGTTTCTCGCCCCTATCATACTAAATCAACTCTATGT
>PDVH01000113.1_pt1 | contig 21476 bp, 17 predicted proteins | sample 1369781 | NCBI WGS metagenome assembly PDVH01 (sample SAMN07795378, study PRJNA414565) | Alkali sediment metagenome, whole genome shotgun sequencing project. | isolation source: glacial lake sediment | place: Bosnia and Herzegovina: Donje Bare Lake | collected 2016-06
TTGACTGCCCTTTCATGGATGATATGAAGGATGTTGGCGCGGTGTTGAGCGACCAGACGGGTGAGTATTGCCAGAGCTCCTGGAACATCTCTTAAGAGGATAGTAAAGCGGACGAGCCTTCCTGTTTGTGCAAGGCCTTTCTCAATGATCCGGTCGAGGAGGTGGACATCAATATTTCCTCCACTGATGACCAGGACCACTTTCTTCGATCTGATCTTTAATCTTCCCGAAAGGAGAGCCGCCAATGGAGCAGCTCCTGCTCCCTCTGCCACCACCCGTTTCCTCTCCATCAACATGAGGATGGCTGAGGCGATCTCATCCTCATTGACCGTAACCATCTCATCCACTCCCCTTTGGATCATGGGAAAGGTGATCTCTCCCACCCTTCGGATAGCAATCCCATCAGCTAATGTGGGCTTGACCTTACTTTCCACAATCTTTTTTCTCTTCAATGAGTAAAAGGCAGAAGGCGCATGAATGGATTGTACTCCGATTATTTTTACTCGGGGCCTTCTCTTTTTAACGATGGTAGCAATTCCTGAAACTAAACCTCCGCCACCGACCGGGATGATAATCGTTTCGACCTCCGGGACCTCCTTTAAAATTTCGAGACCAATCGTTCCCTGACCTGCAATGACCTGCTCATCGTCAAAAGGATGGATAAGAGGTTTTCCCTCTTTGGCCAATTTTTTCGCATGACCCAAGGCCTCATCTGTATTTTGGCCAAAGAGGAGGATCTCTCCACCATAGGATTGGGTCGCTATCTGTTTGGCAAGAGAGACACCCTCGGGCATGACGATGGTCGAATGAATTCCTAAAAGGGAGGAAGCCCATGCAACTCCCTGGGCATGGTTTCCTGCAGAGGCGGCCACCACTCCATCTTTCTTCATGGATGGGGTGAGCTGGGACAATTTATAGTAGGCCCCTCTGATTTTGAAAGAGCCAGTCTTCTGGAGATTTTCCAGTTTGAGAAAGACCTCTTTACCGGACAGTTCTGAGAGGGTGTCTGAATAGATCGTTGGAGTGCGGAGGATTGCCTTTTGAATTTTATTTTGTGCGACTTCAATTTCTTCCCAAAGTCTCATTTTTAATGAACTCCCTTTTTCGATAGATTAATCCGGGGCATTCCTGAAACAGGATTTTGATCTATCCGTACCTCACAACCATAGACGCTTTCGATATTCTCTTGGGTGATGACCTCATCAGGAGTTCCCATTTTATAAATCCTTCCATCCTGAAGAAGAATCAACCGGTCACAAAATTCGGAGGCGATGTTCATGTCATGAGAGGCCATGACAATGGTCAGGCCTCTCTCCCGGTTGAGAGTGAGGATGAGATCAAGAAAGTCAATCTGGTGATGAATGTCTAAGTTGGCGGTGGGTTCGTCCAGAAGAATGACCTCTGGCTCCTGAGCCAAAGCCCTGGCGATGAAGACCCTCTTTCGTTCTCCGCCGGAGAGTTCATCCATAGGTCTTTCAGAAAACGGAAAGACTTTGGTCCACTCCATTGCCTTTTTTGCAATCTCCAGATCCTTTTCGCTTTCAAACATCAAATGCCCGAGATAAGGAGACCTTCCCATCAGGACCGTTTCAAGGACACTGAAAGGGAAGAGAAGTTGAGTTTCTTGGGCCACCACAGCAATCCTCTTGGCAATATCGTTTCGATCCATCTTCCTCATGGGAACAAGCTCAAAAAGAATCTCTCCTTTCTGGGGTGAAAGGAGGCGATAGAGGATCTTCAGGAGTGTGGTCTTCCCGGATCCATTAGGTCCGATCACTCCAACAAACTCTCCTTTCTCCACTCGAAAAGAGACATCCTGGAGCACCCAATCTTCGTGATAACGGAAGGAGATGGAATTGACTTCAATCATAATGTCTTAATGACCTTCCTCGTCCTTAAAAGATAAATGAAAAAGGGACCTCCAAAGGCGGCCGTGATTACCCCGACGGGCAACTCAGTAGGTGCAAGAACCGTTCTCGCAAAGGTATCCGAGGCGATCAGAAAGGAAGCACCGATCAATGCTGAAGCAGGGATGAGAAGACGGTGGTCGGGACCGAAGATCAGCCGGACAGAATGTGGGATGATGAGACCCACAAAACCAATGAGGCCACAGACGGAAACTGATGCCGCAGTGATTAAAGAGGCAGAGAGGTAAGAAACCAGCTTCAATTTTTCTACATTGACTCCTAATTGGATAGCACTTTCTTCTCCAGAAAGAATGAGGTTTAAATGGCGAGAGCGGAGGTAGAGTAGAAGGCCGCCCAATAAAATATAAGGAAAGATAATTAGAATTGCCCGAGCGTTGGAGAAACTAAAGTCTCCCATCAACCAGAAGATAATGGTATGGAGTTCTTCTTTCTGGGAAACAGAAATAAAAAACATGATGAGGGCTGAAAGAAAGGAACCAATGATGACCCCAGCCAACAAAAGAGTATTGGGATGAATTTTCCCATCCTGTTTTCCGAAATAGAAGACAACCAGTATGGTCAGGAAAGCTCCCAAGAAAGAGGCCAGAGGAAGGCCCAAGGAAAAGGTGCCGAGCCCCAAGAGAATGGCAAGGATGGCACCTACGGCTGCACCACTTGAGACTCCGAGAATATAAGGATCGGCCAGAGGATTTCTCAGGAGGGCCTGGAAGGTCGCTCCTGAAACAGAAAGGCCTGCTCCCACGAAACCTGCTAAAATCGCTCGGGGAAGTCTGAGGGAGAGAATGATGGTTCGCTCTGTCTCACTCTCTGTTCCTTTCAGACCCAGAAGAGACTGGAATAGAATACGGATCGAACGAAGTGGAGGAACTTTTACGCTTCCCATCGTGACGGATATGAGGATGACAAGGATGAGGAGGAGGCTGAGGAGAATGGAGAGGGTGATGACCCTTTTCAGTGTGATGATTTTCATTTATAAATCATTCGTTAATATCGTTAGGTTCGTTAATTTCGTTAAGTTCGTTAGGATCATTATGTTCGTTATGACCGTTAGGCTCGTTAAACCTTTTAGTACTTTTTACTCTTTTAACGATAGTAACGATCTAAACGATCCAAACGATCTAAACCTATCTTTTAAACCTCTCGGGATGAAGAACTTTTGCAAGCTCCTCCAATCCATCGATGATTCTGGGCGACGGCCGATCGAGCAGGTCAGAGTCAATGAGGTGGATGCGGCCATTTTTAACCGCAGGGATGGTCTTCCAACGAGTCCATTCCTGAAGGATCTTCTGATAATCCCCTTTAGGATTCATTGAACTGATCACGATCACCTCTGGGGATCTTTTTAAAATCTCCTCCATTCCAAATCGAGGATACACCTCTTTCTCTTTTTTCGCAATATTTTCACCACCCGCCAGCCGGATGAGGTCGTCTGCAAAGCTGCCTTTACCCACCGTCACGACAGGAGCATCTCCGATCTGGATGAAAACTTTGGGTCGAGGGAGACCTTTGGTGAGTTCGATCACTCTCTGACTCCTCTTTCTCATTCCTTCGATGATCATCCTCGCTTCTTTTTCCCGATTCACGACCTGACCGATATGAGCGATGCTTTTGAGGATATCATCAAAATTCTTTGGATAGATGACATAAGTCTGAAAACCCAATTTCCCTAAACGATCCACCATGTCCCGGGTATTTCCTACTCCTGTAGCAATGATCAGGTCAGGTTTGAGGGAGGTGACCTTTTCAAAATCAAGACTGATATAACTTCCCACTCGAACTTTGCTCTTGGCCTTTTCGGGAAAGTTGCAATGAATGGAGACGCCCACAATCTCTTCGTCGAGTCCGAGGCTGAAGAGAATTTCAGTGACATTGGGGGCCAAGGATACAATCCTTATGGGAGGAAAAGAAAAGGCCACTTCTCTTCCAACTTCATCTTTAAACTTTTGGGTCGCTGAATAGGAGATCGATGTGGCAAGAAAAATGGATATGCAAAGAATCAAAAGAAGACTCTTCCCCCCTCTCCCTCGACGGGCAGCAAGTTGGGCAGGGGACAGAGAGGCGGTTAATGGAGCTTTAGAGCGGAACCTTTTAGCAAATAAAATCATACGCTTGTTCACCATGCAAACATCATATTCAACCATTTAGGACGGTTGCCCATAACATAAAATAACCGCTATTCTAAAGCTCCCGAAGCTGGCTCTCTGTCCCCTGCCCGCCATCACGACACAGTCTCCCCGGGGAATGGAATTCTTTAGGTTTTTTCTTTTTAATTTCCATTTCTTGTGGTGGTTGGATCATTGGAGTTGAAACTTGACGGGAATATTCACCCAAAGGGGAATGGCGATATCGTCCTTCTTTGCAGGAATGAACCTCCACTGTTTCACTGTGGTGAGGGCTGAGTGGTCAAGCAACTCATAACCGGACGACTTTTTTATCTCAATCTGCCCTACCCGCCCATTGATAAGGACTTCTACCTTTAAAACAACTTCTCCTTCATATCCTTTTTCCCTTGCTTCCAGCGGATAGATAGGTTTCGGGTTCTCTGCATATCTGGGTCGAGCTCCATTTCCCCCTCCGCGGGAAGAAAAAATTTTTCCAAAAATTCCTTCACCCTTTCCAGAACCTCTTCCAAGGGAGCCAGTATGCCCAGACCCAGTTCCTGACCCCATTCCATCTCCAGAACTGTTGAACGAAAAAGCACCTCCAGAGGATTCTCCAGAATGCAAAGAGGGTAAAGAGATGGAGAGATCCCCACCCATTGAAGTGAACTCTCTGGAGGAAGCCATATTCCCCTCATTCTTAAGGTTCGAGTCCATATCTGAGACCGATCCCAAGGGTTTTGCTATGTGAATGGGGTCGTTCGGTGTTTTCTCTTCCTCCTTATTCTTCGAAATGGGTTTCGGTTCCTCGAAAGAAATAATTTTTGTTTCAGACGGGTGAGAGAAAAGGGGGCCTTGGTTGAGTCCCTTACGATCCAATACGGGTTCCTTGGGATCTTGATTTCCAACTTTCAGCGGAATGGGAAGAATAATCTTGGCGTCGGGTTTCTCCTTGGTCACCAAGGGCAGAAGGGTAACCTTGACATAATGCGTGGGCATTCGAAGGATCTTAGGGCCTTGGAATAATCCTGAGGCAATCCCGAGAAATAGGACATGGATACCCAATGAGATAGAGGCAGCAATCTTCAGATTCGAAATTCCAGTCATATTCCAGATTCCAATAAAAAACCCAGTCTTCGGATGAAAGACTGGGTTTTTTCTACTTTACCCTTCACCGTCCTCCATCGAAGACCTATTGTGAAGCGCATTCAGGCAGGTTTTCTGGCTTACGGATCGTCCTACTGCTTGCCCCTTCCCATCCTGGGTTTGTCAAAGGATAGTGGATCTGGCAAGTTTCGTCCCCGATTACAGCGGCGTGGCCGTCCCCGACTCTCACGGGGTTCCCTTTTGGCTTCAAGCCACCTGAACACGGATCTATTTTTATTTATCTCATATCATAATTTCTAAGTGGATGTCAAATCTATTTGGCATCCCTCAAAATTGACAGGTGGGCAAAATTATAGTATTTTTAATAACCTAAATGGGCTAAGGGATGAGGGGAATTCCCCCTTTTAATGTTTTAAACCCTGTTAAAAATGGACTTGTGGATGGTGACGGATTGAAAGAGTTTCTCTCCATCGTTTCAAAACCTATCAGGTATCTTGGTCGGGAGATCCATGCGATTAAAAAAGACCCTGCCGAGGTCAAATTAAAATTCTGTCTTGCCTTTCCAGATGTCTATGAAGTGGGGATGTCTCATCTTGGAATTCAGATCCTTTATCACATCCTCAATGGAAAGAAAGGGGTCGCCTGTGAAAGGGTTTTTGCTCCCTGGGTCGATATGGAGAAAGTCTTAAGGGAAAAAAGGGTCCCCCTTTCCTCCCTGGAGTCCTCCTCGCCGCTCAATCAATTCGATATCATTGGATTCTCCCTTCAATACGAACTCTGCTTCACCAATGTCCTCAATATGCTCGACCTTTCCAATATCCCTTTCTTTTCAAAAGATAGGGATGAGAGGTTTCCCTTCATCATTGCTGGAGGTCCTTTAACCTTTAATCCAGCACCCGTCGCTGATTTTTTTGACGCCATGGTCATCGGAGATGGTGAAGAAGTGGTTCTCGAGATTTGCGATCTTGCACTTCGATGGAAAGAAGCCAAGGCAAAGAAGGAGGATTTTTTAAAATCCCTCTCTCAACTGGAAGGAATCTATGTCCCCAGTTTGCACACGGAGGGACAAAAGATTCGTAAAAGAGTTGTCTCCGACATCAATCAAACCCCATTCCCCACCTGTCCAATCGTCCCTTACATGAAGGTGATTCATGACCGTCTCAGCATTGAGATTGCAAGGGGTTGTAAAAGGGGATGCCGTTTCTGTGAAGCAGGATTTATCCATCGGCCTTACCGTGAGAGAAGTCCAGAGGTGATTCATGGGATTCTCAATGCCTCCCTTAAACAAACAGGTTATGAAGAGCTCTCTTTACTCTCCCTGAGCGCTGGAGATTACTCTTCCATTGGACCTCTCCTCTCTGACTTGATGGACCGATATGAATCAAAGAAGGTGGCGGTCTCTTTTCCCTCTTTAAGGATTGAGAGTGTGGTGGGACATCTGGCAGAGGAGGTGAAACGGGTCAGAAAAACTGGATTTACGATTGCACCCGAGGCCGGAACAGAACGACTGCGAAGGGTGATCAATAAAGAACTGGATGAAAACGTCCTCTTCCAAGGCGTCTCAGACCTCTTCTCAAAAGGTTGGAAGAACATCAAACTCTATTTCATGATAGGACTTCCAACAGAAAAGGAGGAGGATTTAAGAGGGATCCTCGACCTGTCGAGAAAAATTGCCTCCTTAGGAACGAAGCAGAAAATCCATCCCAACATCAATGTGAGTGTCTCTACGTTCGTTCCCAAACCCCATACTCCTTTTCAATGGGAGTCGCAAATCCCATTGGAGGAGATGAAAGAAAAACTTCGTTTTCTAAAAGACGGGGTGAACAGGAATCATCTCCGTTTTAAATGGCAAGATCCTCATCTCAGTTTTTTGGAGGGGATTTTTTCGATGGGGAATCGAAATCTTTCCCATGTCTTAGTGGAGGCCTTTTGGCGGGGATGCCGCTTTGATGGCTGGAGCGATCAATTCCAATATCCCCTGTGGAAAGAAGCCTTTGAGAAAACAGGATTGGAGATGGATTTCCACACCAGAAAGAGAGAGTTCAAAGATATTCTTCCATGGTCTTTTGTCAAAACAGGAATGGATGCTCAATTTCTTTGGGAGGAATATCAGAGAGGCCTCGCAGAAAAAATCAGTCCTCCTTGTTTGAAAGAGAATTGTCATCCATGCGGGATTTGTGACGGAAAGACCATCACGGTGAGAGAAAGTGATCCCACTGAAATAAAAGCTCCGGAAAGAAGGGTAAGAAAAGACATTCGAAAGAAAGAGATGAGGAAGAAGATTCGATTAAAATTCAGGAAAATAGGAGAGATGCGGTTTCTGAGTCATTTAGAACTTGCGCATCTCTTCTATCGTGCTTCAAAGAGGGCTGACCTTCCCCTCTGCTACTCTGAGGGATTTCATCCGATGCCCAGGATCATCTTCGCCACAGCCCTTCCAGTAGGAATGGAGAGTTTGACGGAGATCGTGGATATGGAGTGTGAGGGGAAAATCACTCCTCCTGAAGTCATGGAGAAACTCAATCAAACTTTACCACCAGGAATTGAGATCCTGGAGGCTGCGGAGGTTCCCCTCTTTTTCCATCTATCCTCTTTACCCCATCCATCGGTCTATTGGATACCATTGGATCATCTTCTTCTAAAGGAAGAAGCGATCCCAAAAGTTAAAATGATTTTGGATAAAAAAGAATTCTTCATTCATCAGGAGAGAGATGGAAAGAAGAGAAGTGTGGACATTCGACCCCTGATTGAAAAGATGGAGATCAAGGGGAGATCAGGGGAAGAATCCCAATGGGGATTGGAATTGGTCCTTCGAAGGGTGACGGGAAGGACTGCAAAACCTATCGAGATTGTTGGGGCCGTATTAGGTTTAGAGGGGGAACCCCTTGTCCAACTCAAAGTGGTTAAGATGGAATGAGAATTCCAAGCACCAATAACCAAATAATGACCAAAGTTTTAATGACCGAAACTTTAATCCCCTCACCCCATCCCTCTCCCCTCGGGGGAGAGGGGAAGGGCGAGGGGCGGTTTGGACATTGGGCAATTGGAATTTATTTGTAATTTGGGATTTGGTTATTGGAAATTAACTCAATAGGAGCAATTATGGCGAATGAGCTCATCATTAATGTGACGCAACATGAGACGAGGGTTGCCCTTTTAGAGGATCGGGGTCTTGCCGAACTTTATATCGAGCGCACCAAGGGCCGAGGGATCATGGGAAATATCTATAAGGGGAAAGTGGTGAAGGTCTTGCCAGGAATGCAGGCCGCTTTTGTCGATATCGGTTTGGAAAAAGCCGCTTTCCTTTATGTCTCAGACGTCTACGGGGTGATCGAAGATTATGAGGAGATGGGCTTCCAAGGGGAAGAGATGCCCACCTATTTCAGCAGCCCTTCCTCACAGATCGAAGACCTCCTCTCAGAAGGCCAGGAGATATTAGTTCAGGTTTCAAAAGAACCCCTCGGCACGAAAGGGACCCGAATCACCTCCCACACGACATTGCCCGGCAGGTATCTTGTCTATATGCCCCTGGTGGATCATATTGGAGTTTCGAGAAGGATCAAGGATGAAAAGGAACGGAAGAGACTGAGAGAGATCGTCCAATCGATTAAACCTCCTGCGGGTGGTTTCATCGTGCGGACAGCCAGTGAAGGGGCAGAGGCGGACGAAATTCGAACCGATATGGAATTCCTCCTCCATCTCTGGAATAATATTCAGAAGAAGAAAGAAAATTCACCCGCCCCCTCGCTGATCCACAGTGACCTGACCATGGTCCTCCGGGTCATCCGGGATATCCTCTCCCCTCAAGTCAACCGAATCATTATTGACTCTAAAGAAGAATACGATAATATACTTTCCTTCATCAACACCTACATGCCGAAACAAAAATATGAGATGATCCTCTACGAGAAAAAAGAGCCGATCTTTGATGCTTATGGGATTGAAATGGAGATTGACAAAATCCTGGGCAGTAAGATTTGGCTCAAATCCGGAGGGTATATCGTCATTGATATGAGCGAAGCCTTGGTGGCCATTGATGTGAATACGGGTAGGTATGTAGGAAAGAGAAATTTAGCGGATACGATCCTAAAAACCAACCTGGAGGCAGCCAAGGAGATCGCCTACCAATTGAGATTGCGCAACATTGGAGGGATCATCATCATTGACTTTATTGATATGGAAAGAGAGGGAGATCGGGAAAAGGTTTATCAGGCTTTGGAAGAGGCCTTGAAGAAAGATCGTCAGAAGACCAATATCTTTAAAATCTCAGAACTGGGTTTGGTGGAGATGACTCGGAAGCGAACCCGGGAGAATATCTCGAGGATCCTGGGTGAACCTTGCCCCTATTGTGAGGGAGCGGGACAGATTAAATCGAAGACAACGGTCTGTTATGACATCTTCCGAGAGATCGAAAGAACTTCGACTGAATTAGGAGGTCATAACATCTTGGTCGAAGCCAATCCGGAGATCGCCGACCTTCTCTATGAAGAGGAGAGGGCTGGAGTGGAGGAGTTGGAGAAAATACTGAGAAAAAAGATCATCATTAAGGGCAAGGCCGGATTCCACCAAGAGCAATTCAGCATCGTCGAAATCTGAGAAAAGGTGAATTTGACAACAGGCTAAAAATGGATTAGTATTCGTTAATTATGTAAGTTCGGAGGCGCCTGATGTATGCAGTGGTGAAAGCCGGTGGGAAGGAATATCGGGTCTCCAAAGGAGACCTCATTCGGGTAGAGAAATTGGAAGGAAAATTAGGAGATCAAGTGGAATTAAAAGATGTCCTGATGGTCTCCAAAGAAGGAGAGATACAGTTTGGAACTCCCCATCTGACCAATGTCGTCATCAAAGGAGAAATTGTCCAAGAGAGTAAAGGGAAAAAGGTCCTGACCTATAAGATGAAAAGGAGAAAGAATTATCGGCGATTCAAAGGACATCGCCAAACGTATACTTATTTAAAAGTAAATGATATTTTATTAAGCTAACGTTTGAGGATAAAGGATAGAGGGTACAGGCTAAATATTTTGCCTCAAGCCTTAAACCTCTAACCTTTAACATCGACGGAGGAGATCATGGCACACAAGAAAGCAGGAGGAAGTTCTCGGAACGGCAGAGACAGTGCCGGACAGCGATTGGGCGTCAAACGATTCAGTGGGCAAAGGGTCCAGGCAGGGAGCATCCTGGTCCGTCAGAAAGGGACTCGGATTCATCCTGGGGAAAATGTAGGGGTGGGAAAGGATTACACCCTTTTTGCCACAATTGATGGGATCGTCAAATATGAGAAGAAAGGGAAAGATAAAAAACAGGTAAGTGTCTACACTCAGAATCTTTAACCCTGCACCACATAGGATGCAGGGTCATACCCTGAATCCAACGTGGTTCAGGGACCTCCATCTGGCCCGTGATCGAAAATGAAATTTGTGGATGAAGCAAAAATCCATGTGAAAGCGGGCGATGGTGGTAATGGTTGTGTCAGTTTTCGAAGAGAACGGTTTATCCCCAGAGGGGGTCCAAACGGCGGTGATGGAGGAAAAGGCGGGGACGTGATCCTTCAGGCCGATGCTCAATTGACTACCCTTCTCGATCTAACCTACCCAAAACAACTTCGTGCCCAAAAGGGAAACCACGGTAAAGGAAAAGACCAAACCGGAAAGAATGGAGAGAATCTCATCATTCGTGTTCCGGTCGGCACGCTTGTTCGAGATGATCAGACAGAGGAGGTAATGCAAGACCTTCTCTTTGATGGCCAACAATTTGTGGCAGCAGGAGGAGGTCGGGGCGGTCGAGGCAATGCCCGATTTGCCACGTCCACGCTGCGGGCCCCCCGCCATGCCGAAAAGGGTGAAAAAGGACAGGAGTACACTCTCCGACTCGAACTGAAGCTTCTCGCTGATGTAGGGCTCATCGGTTATCCCAATGTCGGAAAATCAACTCTCCTCTCCAGAATCTCATCTGCCAGACCGAAGATCGCAGACTATCCCTTCACCACGCTTGTTCCCAACCTGGGCGTGGTGACGCGAGAAGAACACCCACCCTTTGTCGTTGCGGACATTCCAGGTCTAATCGAAGGCGCTTCCAAAGGAGCTGGGCTCGGATTGACTTTTCTTCGACATGTGGAGAGGACACGTCTTCTCATTCACCTTCTGGATATCTCGGAAGGGCCTTCTCGCGATGCGGTCAAGGACTTTCATGCACTCAACCATGAATTGAAGGCTTATCACCCTTCGCTTCAGGAAAAAACTCAACTGGTTGCCCTCAATAAGATAGATCTTCCATTGGTACAAGAAAGGGCAAAGGGCATTAAAAATCAATTTGAGAAGATGGGACATCAACTTTATTTCATCTCAGGTCAAACAGGAGAAGGAATGGAAGAATTGATAGAGGTGGTGTCTCGGGCACTCGAATCCATTTCGGATCAAGTTCATGAGTAATAAGGATATTCGCAGAAAGATATTAGGGAAGGGAAGACGAATCGTCGTGAAGGTGGGCTCCAGTATTTTGGCCTCTGTCGAGAAAGGGCTCCGTTACGAAGTCTTCTCCCACTTGACCAAAGAAATTTCGGATCTGAAGCGCCAAGGTTATGAGATCGTTTTGGTCTCCTCGGGTGCCATCGCCGCAGGAATGGAAAAATTGGGTTATAAGACCCGTCCCCAGGCCATCACACAGAAGCAGGCTACGGCAGCCGTGGGTCAGACCCGGTTGATGAACATCTATGAAAACTACTTCTCGCGCTATCAACAGATGGTTGCCCAAGTTCTTCTGACCCATGATGACTTGAGCCATCGGCATAGGTTTCTTAATGCCCGCAATACCCTGTTGACACTTCTCGAACTTGGGATCATCCCGATCATCAATGAAAACGATACCGTGGTGGTGGATGAGATCAAAGTGGGTGATAATGATAATCTCTCGGCATTGATCACCAATCTGGTCGGAGCGGATCTACTCATCATTCTGACGGACATCGAAGGTCTTTGTGATTCTGACCCCAGAGTGAACCCAAATGCTCGATGTATTCCTCTGGTGGAGGACATTGATGTGGATATGAAGGGGATCATCGGAGGGACGAAAAGCGAGATGAGCGTGGGGGGGATGATTAGTAAGATCCAGGCTGCCCAAAAGGCATCCCGCTTTGGAATTCCCACCGTGGTGGCACGGGGGACGAGGGACGGTATCCTTCATCAGATCTTAAAGGGAAAGGAGATCGGGACACTGATTCTCTCAAAAGGCGAAGCCTTGAGCAGTCGGAAACATTGGATTGCTTTTAACCCAAAACCCAAAGGGGATGTTATCGTGGACGAGGGGGCGAAGAAGGCCATCGTTCAGAAAGGAAAGAGTCTGCTCCCATCTGGCGTAATAAAAGTCAGGGGGGCTTTCGATCGGGGGGATCTGGTCACCTGCCTGGGACCTCGTGGGAAAGAGTTCGCCCGGGGGTTGGTCAATTACAGCGCTACAGAACTTGAAAAAATCAAAGGCCTTCGTAGCGATCAGATAGATTCGACCTTGGGCTATAAATATTCTGATGAAGTGATCCATCGGGATGACTTGGTCGTTTTATGAAAAAGAAAATGGATTTCAGGACAGAGGTGAGAGAGATGGCCAGAAGGGCTAAGGAAGCCTCTCATCGACTAGCCCAGCTTTCCACCGCCACAAAAAATAAGGCTTTGCTTGAGATGGCAGACGATCTGGAGAGGAATCAGGGACTCTTGATCAAAGAGAACCGAAAGGATCTTACTGCTGGTGAAAAGGCACATCTTTCTTCAGCACTCATAGACCGCTTAAGATTAACGCCTACGGTCATCCGCGGGATGGCAGAGGGGCTTCGGGAAGTGGCCCGTCTTCCTGATCCGGTGGGCGAAGTCATCAAAATGTGGAAAAGGCCAAATGGCTTGATGGTTGGAAGGATGAGGATTCCCATCGGTGTCATTGGAATCATTTATGAGTCGAGGCCCAATGTGACCGCCGATGCTTCAGGCCTCTGCCTCAAATCGGGGAACAGTGTCATCCTGAGGGGAGGATCAGAAGCCTTTCATTCCAATCAGGCCATCGGACAAATTCTTCAAAAGGTCCTTGTCAAGATGGGACTCCCCCAAGGGACGATCCAGATCTTTCCTTATACCGAAAGAGAGGCGATCCGGGAGATGCTCCAGTTAGAGAATGAGATTGATCTCATCATCCCCAGGGGAGGAGAAGAGCTCATCCGATTCGTGACGAACCATTCAAAAATTCCTGTCATCAAACATTATAAAGGGGTCTGTCATATCTTCGTGGATGAGACCGCTGATCTGGAGATGGCCACCCGGGTCTGTCTCAATGCAAAAGTCCAGAGACCAGGGGTGTGCAATGCCATGGAGACCTTGTTAGTTCACGAAAAGGTGGCAAGTCGATTCCTTCCAAAGGTAGCAAAAGTCCTTCGGAAAGAAGGGGTGGAACTGAGGGGATGTTCTCAGACGAAAAAAGTTCTCTCTCACATTAAGGAGGCCCGGGAAGAAGATTGGTTTCAAGAATATTTAGACCTTATTCTCTCAATCAAGGTGGTCCGGGGAATCGAAGAAGCCATCGAGCACATTGCGAGGTATGGCTCACTCCACACAGAAGCCATCATTACCTCTGATTATCAGAATGCCCAGAGGTTTTTAAAAGAAGTTAACTCCTCCTGTGTCCTGGTCAATGCCTCGACAAGATTCAATGACGGATTCGAGTTGGGCTTGGGTGCAGAGATCGGAATCAGCACCTCCAAACTCCACGCGTTTGGCCCCATGGGGTTGGAGGAATTGACCACGACTAAATTTATTGTTTATGGAGAAGGACAGGTACGAGGGTGAATTCCAAATGTCAAATTCCAAATATCAAATGAGTTTCAAAGCTCAAAATCCTGTAACTCAGCCCTTCCAGGGCTGACCATAACTCAAGGCCAAAGCCTTGAGTTACAGTATTTGGGCTTGGGATTTGATTTGACATTTGAACTTTGGCATTTGACATTGTAACTTGGTACTTTTCAGAGAGAGGATTGAGAAATTAAAAAAGAATCCACAGGCAAAAGGATTGGCCTATTTGGGGGGACCTTCAATCCCATCCATCTGGGTCACCTCCGGGGTGCAGAAGAAATTCGGGAGGCATTCGGGCTCGAGGAGGTCATTTTCATCCCTTCCTCTATTCCACCCCATAAGGTGACAGAGAAAGTCATCGAGGCGAAGCACCGACTGGAAATGGTGAGGTTAGCTACCGCAAACAACCCTCACTTTTCCACCAGTGACCTGGAATTCTCAAGGCCTGGAAAATCTTACTCCATCGATACCATCCGGTTCTTCTGGGAGAGACATCAGAAGGCTCCTTTCTTCATCCTGGGAAGGGATGCCTTTGTAGAGATAGAGACGTGGAAGGAATTTCAAAATCTCTTTTCCTTTTGCCACTTTATTGTAATGGCCCGACCGGGATCTCAAAAAAACGCTACGTTCTCGCCACTCCCAGAGACCTTGGTCCCAAACTTTCGATATACCCCTGAAGAGAAAGCCTGGATCCATCTCTCAGGCAATAGGCTCTATTTCAAAGAAATTTCGTTTCTCGATATCTCCTCGACCAAGGTCAGGGAGTTGATTGAAAAGGGGGAGTCTGTGAGGTATCTGATCCCCGTCGAGGTGGAGGCTTATATTCAAAAACATGGGCTTTACCGGAAGAACCTATGACTTAAAATTCATTGTTTCATTATTTTTTATTGTAATCTAAATTTTTTCTGGTATAATGCTAAACTCAAAATTAACCCCTAGGAGGAAATGGTCACCGATTCGAAAACAAAATCCCTGATCTGCCTGAAGGCAGCACTTGAAAAGAAGGCCCTAGACCCAGTGCTTCTGGAGTTGAAAGGGGCGACCTCTTTCACCGATTATTTTCTCCTCTGCAGCGGCAAGTCTGATCGTCAGGTTCAGGCCATTGCCCAGGGGATTGAGGAGGCGCTCAAAAAGAAAGGGATCCGGCCTCTCGGCCAGGAAGGAATGATCGGGGGAAGATGGGTCTTGATGGATTATGAAGATGTGGTGGTCCATATCTTTCTGGAGCCTGTGAGAAAATTCTACGATTTGGAAGGGCTTTGGATTGAAGCCCAACGAATTGATCTCCAAAAGGGAGGGAGTATTGGTTAAGAAAAAAGCTAAGGCACCCGTTAAGACACCGGTTAAGAAACCGGTTAAAGCACCAGTGGATCAAAAAAAAGGAACAGAGAAACTGGATAGAAAGACGATTACAAAATTTAAAAAAATTCTTCTTAAGGAGCGGGAACAGATTGTCGGAGAGGTCAAACAGATTGTCGAATCTTCAAAGGAGATGGGGCAAGATGGCATCCAGGACATTGGAGATGAGGCTGCCAATATTTATAATAAACAAGTCTTGCTCAGCTTAAATGAGAATGAGCGAATGAGGCTCCAAGAGGTGGATGAATCTTTAGATCGTATGGAGAATAGGACCTACGGGATCTGTGAGGAGTGTGGCGAGCTTATCGGTTTGAAACGACTCGAGGTCCGGCCCGTGGCAAAATATTGTGTTCCCTGTAAGACCAAACTAGAAAAAGGAAAGTTATAGACCATGTTAGTTAAACTTTTATTGAGCTTCCTTTTTGTTGTGATCGGTTTCTTCCTCTGGCTTTCCTACGAAAACCCTTTGGATGTGAAATTCCATTTTTTTGGGAAGACTTTTGAGACAGACCTCTCCATCCTCATGATCTCCTCTTTTGTATTGGGTGCGATGTTGGTCTTCATCGGCACCCTGGCCCGAGATACCAAACGGGCCATCCAGGACTATCTGAAATCTCACCAAAAAAGGAAAGAGGAATCTCTCAAGGAGGAATTGAATAAAGGAATGGATGTTTTTCTTCGGGGAGATCTGGCGAAGGCCAAATCACACTTCATGGAGGTGTTAAAAAGAGATCCCTCCCAAATCGATCTCTATCTTCGGCTTTCAGAGATCACCCTCCAAGAGGGCAATGATCAGGATGCCCTTCATTGGTTGGGGAGGGCAGAGCTGATCGATATGAGGAATATCGATATCCTCCTCCGTCAGGCAGGGGTGTACCAGCGCATGAAGCGATTCGATGAAGCCATCCGGACCCTGAACCGCGCCATCGGTTTGGATGAGACCAATATCAAAGCCTTGAAAAGTATGAGGCAGATCTATCTGGACAGCCGAAGGTGGGAGGAGGCAATCCGAATCCAAAGGTCCATTCTCAAATTCATTAAGGGAAAACAGGCAGAGGAGGAGGAGACCCTTTTCTATTTGGGATTGAAGTACGAGCACGCCAGAGATCTTTTGACCCGTGGGGGAGAAAAAAATTTAGAGAACGCCCTGAAAGAGGTGAAAGAGATCGTTCGGGAACAGAAGACCTTTCAGCCCGGATTTGTATTGCTGGGCGATATCTATCTCCTCATGGGAAGATGGGCCCCTGCCGGGAAGGTTTGGGGAAAGAGTTTCACCCGATTCAAATCCATCGTCTTCGTCCTTCGCCTGGAAGAGCTTTATCTCAGCCGAGAAGATCCGAGTACTCTCCTCCGGATTTATCAAAGGGCACTCAAGCACGATCCCGAAAATTGGGTCCTCGCCTTCTTCTATGCCAAGCTTTGTTTGAGATTGGAAATGTTGGATGAAGCCCTTGAGGAGATCAATGAGATCAGTTTAAAGGTAAAGGATTTTCCAGCCCTTCACAGGCTTTTTGCAGAAATTTACCTCCACAGAAAAGACTTCGGTCGTGCAGCCCAGGAATTTAAGAAGACTTTCGAATTAAGCGGAACTTCGTACCTTTCCTTCTTTTGCACCACCTGTGAAAGAGAATCGAAAGAATGGATTGCTTACTGCCCCCAATGTCATCAGTGGAGCACCTATACGATCAAGGAAGCCGAGAAAGCGATCCCCTTCCCTTCTTCTTTTTCTGAAAGGGTTCACCTCCCATTGTAATTTTCTACAATCCATTCAACCATCGTGTCTGCTTTGACGACGCTGGCAGACATAAACTAGCATGAACCATGGAATTTCAATCAACCCTCTTCCAGTTTTTTCTCCCCCCACAATGCCCCTGTTGCGAAAAAGTTTTAGAAGAAGGTCAACAAGGATTCTGCTTGAATTGTCTTTCGGAGATCCACTGGATTGAACCTCCCTTTTGTTCGATCTGTGGAATTCCCTTTATCTCTAAAGAGGTCGAGAGCCACCCCTGTGGTGCTTGTGTGACCCATAGAAAATATTTTACAATGGCAAGATCTTTGGGAGCCTACGAAGGATCTCTCCAGGAGGCAATCCATCATTGGAAATATGAGGGGAAGACGAACCTCACCCCTTTTTTTTCGGAATGGATGGCCGAAGGGTTGAAACGTTATTGGAAACCTGACTCTTTCGATTTTCTAATTCCCGTCCCGCTACACACCCAGCGATTAAGGGAAAGAGGGTTCAATCAAGCCCTCCTCCTTGTGAAGGAGTTAAGCCGTCGGAGTGGGATTCCTTACCGAAAAACAATTCTTCAAAAGAAAAAACCCACGGTTCCCCAAGTGAATCTCAGCGGCGCAGAAAGGGAAAAGGGATTAAGAGGGGCTTTTCATGTGGTCGGGATGGAAGAACTGGAGGGGAAGTGGGTTCTTTTAGTTGATGATGTTTACACCACTGGAGCTACGGTCAACGAATGCTCTAAGGTGTTGTTGAGAGGTGGAGCAAAAAGGGTGGATGTCCTCACCTTAGTCCATGCCGTTAAAAGTTCGTAGTTCGGAGATAAGAAATAAATACTCCAAACTACCTGCCGGCGCGTGGCCATTTCGGCGAAGGCAGGCGAACTCATTCATCCGAACTGTTAAGCGAAGTTTAGAATCTGAGGTTCAAAAAAAGAGATGAGTCGTCGAAGAAAGTGGTTCATCCTCGGGGTATTGATACCGGTCATCGTTGTCGGAGCCTTCATTCTTGTATCGATCAATTATCTCCTCGACCCTAATATTTATCGGAATATCCTCCAGAAATCCCTGATGACCGCCCTGGACAGGGAAGTCTCCATTGGGAGGGCAAAAATATATTTGTGGGGCGGAGTGGGAATTGTCTTTGAAGACTTACGAGTAAAGGATCGCTCTCAGGCCTTTGATCTTCTCTATTCTAAAAGACTCATCTTAAAGATCAAGCTCTTTCCTCTCCTCAAAAGAGAAATCAAATGGAAACGAATCGTTTTCGACCGACCCACTCTTCATCTCATCAGGGATAAAAAGGGTCAACTCAATATCCTCTCCGGTGGTCCTTTGACCGGTGAAAAATTGAAGGAGACGCAAAGGAAGATCTTGGAGGCGATCACCTCCCTCTTCGGAGGTTCCTTAGCCCTCCGGGACGGAGAGATCTTCTTCTCAGATGAGAGCATTGGCAATTCCCCTTTGAAATTAGAGATACGGTCTTTCAATTTTAAACTCTCGAAGGTCGCCTATCGTAAAGCCTTCCCGTTTCGGATCAATGGGAGAATGATTCATTCCAAAAAAGAAGGCCTGTTTTCCGTCGATGGAACGATTCAGAATATTCCTGAGGACCTGGATTTTTCAAAAGGAAGGGTGGAAGCGGAGGTGAAGATCAAAGGGATCGACACATTTTACTTCTGGCCTTATCTCAAAACAAATCTTCCTATAAAAACGATTTCAGGGATCCTCGACCTGAATGCTCATTATCAAGGAAACCTCAAGGGAACCTTCAAGACCTCTGCAAAAATCAAATTTAAGGAACTGCTTTTTGACTACCCCCAAGTCTTTTCATCTGTTCTAAAACCAAAGTGGGTGAACATCGATTTTGAGGCTGAATATGATTCAAAAGATATCAAGATCCCCCGGTTTTCTATCGAATTGCCTGAGTTATGGGTCAAAGCGAAGGGAAGGATTTATGACATCGGGTCGAAAGAAATGGGAATGGAAGCCGAAGCGCACAGTAGCCCCTTTGATATCGCAGAGGGGAAGAAGCTCATTCCCTTCCGGATCATTACTCCGGATGTCTCTGAAAACCTTTTCCGGGCAGAAGGGAAAGGTCCTATCCAAATCATGTCTGTCAGGCTTGCGGGAAAGATGCCTGAGATTGATCACTGCGATCAACTGGTGAATGCCCATGTCCTTTCCGTTGAGGTGAAACTTAACGGAGCTGGATTGAAACTTCCCTGGAACCTCCCCCCCTTTGAAAACCTCAAGGGCCAGCTTCTTTTTCAGAAAGGTCATCTCTATCTAAAAGAGGTCAATGGAAGAATCTTTCATTCGACGCTGGAGAAAGTCAACGGCACTTTCTATGAACTACTTCATATCCCTACGCTTCAAATGGACTGCCAAGGCAAATTCGATTTGACGGACCTCCCCTCTCTCATGAAGACCGAAGGATTTCCAGACTCATTCAGCCATGCCCTATCGTCCATCACCATGTTTTCTGGAAAGGCCCAATATACCCTCTCTGCCAAAGGAGTCATTAAACCTCCTCTTCAATTTCAGCATCAGGGGACTTACCTTCTTTCAAAGGTCCGCTTCAATCATCAACAAATCCCCTTCCCTATTCTGATTGGAGATGGAAAGATACAACTCTCTCACAAAGATCTCCAATGGTCCGATGCAAAAGTGGAATTTGGTCATTCCTCTCTCCTGATGAGCGGCTTGTGGAAACACGGAGAGAGGGATCATCCCCTCGAGATCCTTGCCAAGGGAAGAATAGATCTCAAAAATCTGTTTGCTCTCTCTCAAACCTCTCTCTTCCCTGAAGAGATCCGATCAAAAACAAGCGGCTTTGAGTCCCTCTCAGGAACAGGTCAAATCGCATTCAAAGGGAAGAGTCACCCAGATCCTCCCCGCTTCTCCTTCGAAGGAGAGTTTATCCCAAAGGAGGTCTCCCTTTTACAAAAGGGAACAGCACCCCCTCTTGTCTTTAAAGAGGGAATGCTCTCATTCTCTAACCTCGGGGTAGGTTTTTCAAAGGCAAAATTCATATTGGGTAAATCCTCCCTCAATGTGGATGGATTTATTAAAGAGGGGAATATCAATCTTTCCACATGGGGTTCGATTGATCTAAAACCTCTCTATTCCCTTCTCCAATCACCACTCTTTTCCGATCAGATGCGAGCACCCTTCGATGGCGTTCAGGAACTTTCTGGTGAGGTAGAGGTTCGTCTGAAATGGCTCGGAAAGAGCGGGGAGTGGATAACTTCTTTAAGGGAGGGAAGGCTTCGTCTAAAAAAGATTTTTTTGCAACATCAAAAGATTCCTGTCCCGCTCTCTGATATTGAAGGTTCTTTCCGCTTTCTACCAGAAGAGATTCAATTCGAAGGGTTGAAGGGGAAGTTGGGAAATTCTCCTCTTAATGGTTCTGGGATAATTTCCAGAGTGCCACCATCCGGTTCCGCTCCTCCATCTTCCAAGTCGGGGGCAATGAAACCCTCCGCTGAATTAATCAAAAGGCTAACTTTTCAGATCTCTTCCACCCAACTGGATCTCGATCCACTCTTTCCAAAGAGAAAAGAAACCACCCCGACCTCTTTTGAAAAAGTCAAAGAGTGGCTTTCAAATTGGTCATTCGAAGGGAAAGTGGAGATCGAGCAGGGAAACTTCCGCAGCCTCCATTATCGAGAACTGAAGGTAGAGATGAAGACGGTCGATGGGACATTATTCATCCGTCCCTTTCAATTCAAAGGAGATGGAGGGGACTTCTGGGGTGAGGGATGGATAAAACCCACAGAAAAGGGAATAAGGTTTGAGTTCAAACCCCGTGTCTCGAATATGGAAGCCAAGGCCTTCATCCGAACCCTCTTTCAAAAAGAAGAGGAAGAAAGGGTGGCATTGACGGGAAGGGTCCATATCGACAAAGCGGAGTTGCGCGGAGAGGGGGAGAATTCTCAAAAAATGAAGGAGTCCCTCAATGGGGGGTTGAGGTTTGAAATCGAGAATGGAGTGATCGAAAGGTTTAACATCCTTTCCAAAATCTTTTCCATCCTCAATGTTTCTCAATGGTTCAAAGGAAGACTCCCAGATTTAAAAACAAAGGGACTCCCTTACCGCGATATTGCGGCGACGATTCATGTCAAGGATGGCATTGCTTCCACGGATGATTTCTTGGTGGAGAGCGATGCCATGAGGATTACGCTCATTGGAAAAGTAGACCTGGGTAAAAATACGATTGATGCAAGGATAGGGGTTCATCCGCTGGTCACCATCGATACGATATTGAGCAGTGTCCCTATTGCCGGTTATATTCTCACCGGCAAGGATAAGGCTTTTATCTCTTATTTCTATGAGGTGAAAGGAAATCGGGGTGATCCAAAGATTGAAGCCGTCCCTTTTAAAATCGTAGAAGAAAGTACCTGGGGAATCATCAAACGATTACT
>PDVH01000115.1_pt1 | contig 21349 bp, 24 predicted proteins | sample 1369781 | NCBI WGS metagenome assembly PDVH01 (sample SAMN07795378, study PRJNA414565) | Alkali sediment metagenome, whole genome shotgun sequencing project. | isolation source: glacial lake sediment | place: Bosnia and Herzegovina: Donje Bare Lake | collected 2016-06
GCACAACAACAAGGTACTTTAAGCGCGAAGCCCCCACCTCGGTCGTGACGATATTCCCGTTCAAGCCGCCCATTACAATGAGTGCCGAAAGGCCTTCGACATTTACCACATTATGGGACAGAACCTGGCCGTCCTGCTTGACAATAATATATCCGTCCAAACCCTGAATCTTCTTTATCCCATTTACAATATCTTCTATCGTCGCCATGGCAGTATCCCTATTTGCTTTTATGCATAACGGTGGACTTCACCAGCTCTTCGTAGCGACGAAACTTTTCGGGGTCCTTGATCTCCTGAGCAATAATTTCCATAAGCTTGGGAAGGGTTTTAGATGATGGCAGGCAAATGGACTGCCATTTTTCCAAAGATTCGACAAAGATTACCTTGGCCATAGGCCCTATTACTTTTGCCAGAGCGGCCTGCATTTCCTGGAGCGGTGCTGCTAGGACCCCCTCTATCGAGTCATTGGCTGTGGCCTTTCGTTCAGTCGGTGATCCTTCAGCAGTGATGGGCTGTGCAGGGGCTACGTTCCCGATCGCCTCCTTGATCTCGTCCTTGATGAGGTTAATGGTCAGAGTGACCAGGTTCACGTTTAGAGACGGTTCAGACAGGATGATTAAATATGACTTGTTTGCAATCTCCCGGACGATGACGATGGACTCCTCATACGAGAGAAATAAATCAGTAATATCAGGAAAGGTAAGCCCACCTGCTGAATAGAGTTTGGCAAGCACCTTGCCTATGTTCAGGAGCTTTGCTTCCTTAAAGATATCGGGTAGAGTGTTTGCAAGGACAATACCCTTGGCGTTGTAGATAAAGGCGCCTGTCACACCCTGAACTGTCTTGAACTCATCGAGAAAATGTTTCATATTCATTTCTTTCATCTAACCAAAACAAGGGCACTCTTCCGATACTTACTGACAAACTCGCTGTTATTGTAGTACTATATCGGTGGATAGTTTTATAAAATTGAGAGCTAGGGATTTTACGTAATAATGTCAAGATGTTAACAGTGCTCAAAATCCACCCATTTTATTATTGTCGGTGAAAATCTCATTGAGAAAGTCGCCAGGTTTTATCCCGGGGTTCAATCCGACAACGACCTGTGATTTGTTTATACGCATCAGTAGATAGCGGACACCGCTGTTGGTACTAAAACCCAGATACTTGAGAGAACCGCCCCCTACAAGATCACGGATACTGTCGGACAGGTTGAAGTGGAGTGAAGGGGCAACGTGCATAATGGCGATCGACTCCGCGGACTTATCCTGAAGGGTATCCCTTTCGTCAAAGACGCAATATTCGAAGATCCCCGAGGACTTTTCCAACATCTTAATGATCTCGATTTTCGATCCTACCCCCGTCCCTTTCGCGACGGCGTGATTGGATAGTATCTGCTTCTCATCCTCATTATCAAGCATGGTCATTCCGGAGATATCTTCTTCAACATGTCCAACTTGCTGTCCTGATGTTATGAGTCGATTATCACCTACTGATTGATCCTTATTCTTATGCCGTGAACTTTCCATCAACAATGATAGCAATCCTCTTTCTATCTTTTTCACGATTTTATCGGCGGGTACTTTATTGTTAATATTGACTTTAACCTTCTCCCACGTGATCATTTCTATAGCGGCTTCTTCACCTTCGCGATCGCCACAAACTGCATTATACAGGACACCATCAACAAAATAAAAAGACCCGCTTCCGTTTTCACTATGGTAAACTTCTACAATACACGTTTGCTGGTCTACTGAAATCAGTTGAATAAAATTATCTACGGATAAACCAATCGGCAGCCAGGCCTTCGATTCGTTCTTAGCTTCATCTTTCAATTCGTACTCCAACCCTGAATCACTTTGATCAGATGTTGGATCATTTTTCACAACCAATTTAATGTTCGTCATTTTCTGTATCCCTGACATTATTTCAATATCAAAAGAAGTTCATAATTCATCCGCAACATCAGCCAGTCGCAAAGGTAAAACAGCAAAGCACATGAAATATAAAGATAAAGACGATGTAAATGCAAAAACACTCTCGCATTGTTTTATCGGTATATTTATATTTCATCTTTAATCATGAACATTTATCGGTCGCTTATATCAACCTACAAAAAAGGAATATTCATGTGATATGTATTATGGAATTGCAAAATCAGTCAGGTGATTATAATAAGAGCACACTGTCCCTAAAGTGTCGACCTTTCGTGTTTATTCAGGATTACGTCAGGTTTCCTTAACCTTCGCCACATAATCATGACTCTTACAACCATTACGACCAATCAATGCATTGGAAGGATGCTGAAAGGAACTTGCATGATTTATTTCAAAGATATTATCCAATGTCCCCGTATTCGACGGACAGCGTGGCATGTGCTTTCGAGGTATAGACCAAGATTCATTTCTGCAACCAAGCTCTCCCTCCTAAAATCCTGGCGACCATCATGCTTGCGACATTGTCGCCGACGGCATTTACCATGGTTGCCGGAGGATCGACGAGGGTTCCGATCATCGTAATAATCGGGAAGACCTCCGGGGGAAATCCGTAAAGGGAAATGATCAGTATCTCTCCGATAACGCCACCCCCAGGAATACCGCTCACCACCGTGCCGCACAGGATGGCAATGCCGATCGCTGTCAGGATAGTTTGGGTTCCTGAAAAATCCATGTGGAACAACCCGAACAAAAAGGCGATTTTCAAAACGGCGGCGAGACATGATCCTTCCATGTGGACGGTTGCGCCGATGGGGATGACGACCTCACTGATGTCTTTAGGGATGCCCGTTTTATTTGCTGCTTCAAGGTTTGCCGGAATGGTTGCCACGCTGCTTGCCGTGGCCAATGCCGTGAGAGAAGGCGGGATGATGTTTTTCCAGAATGTGTGCACGCCGATTTGACCGGCGGCAATGTATGCATAAAGGCTGAAGGCAATAAAAAAATAGAGGATCGTTATGGGATAGTAGAGCGTCATGGCTCTGAAGTAGGACCCTAATAATCCAGGACCATATACCCCGATGAAATACGCAAAATAGGCGCACAATCCAACTGGTGCGTAAAACATGATATAGTGGATGACCTTCATCATCACCTCGTTCGCCGAGGCGAGAAATGCGGAGAATGCCTTCCCCTTTTCCCCGACTGAAGCGGTCGCAAGCCCTATAAGGATGGAGAATATGATCAGGGCGAGCATGTTCTTCTTCGAAAGAATATCCAGGAAAGCAGGCACCGCAAAGGCATTGACGATCTGCTCAGAGGTCTTGAACTGCTCCAGGCCGGCAGGGACATTTACATCCAGCCTGATTCCCATAGCCGGCGGATAAAACTGCACAGCGATGGCCATAATTGCCGAGGCAGCAATGCCCGTAAGGATGAACACGAAAAGCATGGCAGCGAGGATATTGCCCAGGCGCTTCATGTTGGACATGCCGGAAACGGCGGAGGCGATGGAAAAAAACACAAGAGGGACTATTGCGGTAAAGAGGAGGTTCAGAAAAATATCTCCGAAGGGCTTAAAGATGACGGCTTCTTTTTTCAGGACAACTCCCAATACGGCGCCAATGCCGATGGAGACGATCAGCAGGATCGAAAACCCATAAGATTTAAAGAATGTGGATGACTTGATGTTCATGAGATTCATCGGCATATTCTTATTGTCCGTAACATAATCCCTCGGCGAGCGGTCACGCGACTAGGGCGTCATTCTATAACAAAATCGAAATAGGTATCCGGAAACGGTTCGCCCTGCAAAGTATAATGCCACCACTCTTTTTCGTAGTTCCTGAAGCCGTGTTTTTCCATGAGCCTTTTAAGCAGCAACCGGTTGTTGTGCTGCTCTCTCCCGACATTTCTGTTCGCCGTATGGGACAATTCGTGAAAACAGTCAAAGCCTGTCCCCATGTCTATGCTGTTGTCTTTGAATCGTTTCTCTGCGGGAAGATAGCATGCGGAGAGTTCCTCTCCCGGTTGATATGCGGCCTGCGCCGGTACGGGAAGTGTTACAATCGTGATGTCAACGGAACTCCCCCTGCTGTGGCCTGATTTTGTGTCTATATAGACCTGCCTTAAAAGGTCCGGTTTTGCCACCGTGGGATAGAACTCTTTGCCCACCGGACAAAGTAGTCCACAGCCCGCTGCGGCCGATAGCAGTCATAGACTTTGAGAGATAAAGAGGATGCCTCCAGCTCTTTTTGAACCTTTGCAAGGGCCATCGCCGCTTCCTTTGTAAGGAGGCATTTGGGTGTGTTATAGCCGTCGATCCGCTCACCGACGAAATTATGGGAACCGTAGTACCGGATATCGAGCTGGATGGAGGGAATTACCTCTTTCACATCCACAAAGCCCTCGGGCATGACGCTTTCACAACGGCATGCATCCGGGAGGAGCGGCTGAACAATAATGATAATCAGGAGTGAGGCTAGTATGAACAGGGATTTTCGGTTCATCTACCATACCTATCGATCATTTCCTTCGTTCCCATGACGACAAGGGGTCTTGCCGCCGGATCCAGCCACCGGATGACCCTGATGAGATCCTCTTCCGACAGGGCTATGCAGCCTTCCGTAGGTTGTCCCATTCCTTTCCAGAGATGAAAAAAGATAGCGCTCCCGAAACCTTTAATGACGGGGTTCGTGTTATATTCCACAACGATCCCGTACTTGTATAAATCGTCATCCCGCCTCATCCTTTCAAACGAAGAGGCATTGGTTGATCCCTTTTTGACCCATCGGTTATAGTCATCTGCATGGACATCATCGACCCAGAGATCATCATCAGCGGCCTGCCTGTAAGGCATCCTTGTCGGAAACAACGGCTCGTAACCGAATATCGTGCCGAGTGGGAATATCCCCGAAGGCGTCCTGCCGTCTCCCTCTCTCTTTTCTCCCGGCCGTGCAAAACCGTTTCTTCCAATTACTCCTTCCATAGGGACAAAAAGGCTCTGCCAGCGGCCATTTTTCTTTTCCAGGGCAAGAACCTGAACGTCAGACGAGACAGGGTACATATTCCGGACAAGGAGAATCTGTGAGGATTCGCCGATCACGTTTGCGGGAATGTCCTGGAGGTTAATCCCTTGAACCAGCCGGCCTTCTCGAAGAGCGGCTTTATCACGGGTGTCGGACATCCGGGCGCATGCCAGGAAAAAGAAGATGGATGAGAGGATCATCAGGGAAGCCGGGAGGTGTAAGCTCATTCTCATGATGTAATCTTCAGGCGGATGCTTAAATATTTTTTAAATGAATTATAATTAACGGAAAGCTCAAATGGGTCTCCCTCTCTGTGGTCTATGTCCTTCATGCTCTGCGGCCTTTCAGGGGTAATTCCCAGGAGGTCTTTTATCTCATCAGGAAACTTGGCCGGATGTGCTGTTTCGAGGGATACACATAAAGGGAAATCACCGTATCGTTCCAGGTAACTCTCAAGGCCCTTCCAGCCTACCGCTCCGTGCGGCTCCAGGAGAACCCGGTATTTTTCATAGACCCTTTTGATAGTTTTTTTTGTCTCTTTGTCAGAAATACTTACGGAAAAAATATGCCGCTTCATTTCTTCTCTGTCTGGGTATTTATGGACAACACCCCCGCGATCCACGGCCCCCCCGTATAGATCAAAGAACCGGGCGAGGTTGCTCGGATGCCCCACGTTCATGGCACTGGACAGGCATGCCCTGGAGGGTGATATCTTTTCATAGACGCCCGTCTCAAGAAATTTAGGGAATTCGGCATTTTCATTGGTCGGCATGATGAGTTTTTGCACGGGGAGCCCCATCCTCCTTGCATATTCGCAGCCGAGGGCATCGCCGAAATTTCCAGAAGGAACGGAAAATACGATTTCTTCGCCTGCATCGGCAAGTTGTGAGTATGCATAGACGTAGTAAATGATCTGAGGAAGAATCCTGCCGAAATTAATGGAGTTTGCCGAGGTCAGGTTAAGATCAGCAAGGGATGGATCGGAGAAGGCCTGCTTGACCAGGTTTTGGCAATCGTCAAACTTGCCGTTGACGGAAATGGCCTGAACGTTATCACCAATCGAATCCAATTGCTTCTTCTGAATGCCGCTGACTTCACCCGCCGGGTATAGGATGTAGACATCGATCCCTCTGACACCCTTGAAGGCCTCACCGACAGCGCTTCCCGTGTCTCCTGATGTTGCAACAAGGACATTCAGCCTCTTCCCGGGATCACGGAAATAGCTCATCAGACGAGCCATCATCCGGGCAGCAAAGTCTTTAAAAGAGGCAGTCGGTCCCTGATCAAGTCTCATGATATATTTCCGGTCTACCACTTTTTCCAGCGGGACCGGGTAGTTGTATGAGTCTTCCACAATCTTTTCGAGAACCCTGTTGGAGATTTCATCGGCAAGAAAGGCTTTTGCTACGAGCATTGCCGCGGAGGTATAATTTCTTCCTCGCAAGGCCATTATATCAGGTAGAGTAAATGGCGGGATGGTGTCAGGTATGAAAAGCCCCTCGTCAGGGGCCTGACCCCGCAGGAGCGCCTCTTTGAAAGAAACACTTCCTTTGAATAGAGCAATTCCTGATGTGCCATCAAGATTTCTGTTTGTACTGTAATAACGGATTCTTTGTGACATACTTTTAGAATAATTATACTTCAAAAAATTTTATCTTGTTGTAAATGCATGCAAGCAATAACTATCACAATCGGATTGTTCAATCAAATGCGTAAATTGTTCTTGACAATATCCTGCAAATAGTTTAATTACTATCAAAGCGATTGTATTAGTAGTGATTGAGACCTTGGAGAAAGGTCTCTTCTTGGGAGATTAATTATTCATAATTATTGAAGAAATATTTTTATTTTTTAAGAATTGTAAAATTAGTCCGTACCAACTTTAGAGACCTTTGAAAGATTTTCCAAGGTCTCTATTATATTTGAGGATCTCTATGAAACTTTCCACGAGAGCACAGTATGGAGTCAGGTTTATGATTGTACTGGCTATTAATTATGGCAAAGGACCGGTATTTCTTAAAGATATAGCCAAAGGAGAAAACATTTCCGAAAAGTACTTGAGCTTGATCACCATACCCCTGAGGGGAGTCGGTCTGGTCAATTCCAGCAGGGGGGCTTATGGGGGATACAGCCTCGGCAGGGAACCATCGCAGATCACCTTGAAAGAGATCATGGATGTTTTGGATGGAGATTCATCACTTGTGGGTTGTATTAAGAATCCTTCAACTTGTCCGAGGGTTCCGATCTGTGTGAGCCGTGATGTCTGGGCTATTATAGGCGGAAAAATTTCGGAGACCCTGAGTTCGATCACCCTGGAGACACTGGTCAAAATGAATCGGGAAAAAATTGAAAAGACCATGATGCATAATATTTGAAAAGGAGTGAAATAGAAACGGCCCAAAGAAGAAAAGAGGGTTTGGTTTTGGATCATCGATGATGAGGAATGTAAAATGAAAAGGATATACCTAGATAATGCGGCGACAACGCCCACAGATCCCCGAGTGGTGCAGGCCATGTTGCCCTACTTCACGGAGGTCTATGGGAATCCATCAAGTCTCCATGCCTTCGGTCAGGGGGCGAAGCACGCCATAGAAGAAGTACGTCATTCTGTTGCTGCTTTTATCGGGGCAAAGCCGGAAGAAATCGTCTTTACAAGCGGTGGGACGGAAAGCAACAATTTTACGATTAAAGGCGTGGCTTTCGCCAGCCGTGAATATCATAACGTCGAAGATAGAACACCACGCCGTTTTGGAGCCATGCCATTTTCTGGAGAAACAGGGGTTTAAAGTTACCTTGATTCCCGTTGATAAATGTGGCCTTGTCGATCCTGCGGACGTGAAAAAGGCAATTACGGACAAGACCATCCTGATTTCCATTATGCACGCCAATAATGAAATCGGAACAATAGAACCCATTGCCGAGATCGGGAAACTTGCCAGGAGCAAAGGTGTATATTTTCATACTGACGCGGTTCAGACGCTTGGCCACCTCCCAATGGATGTCAATGAACTAAACGTGGATATCCTGAGTGCTTCCGGACACAAACTGTACGGTCCTAAAGGTGTCGGGATCCTGTATGTCAGAAAGGGTGTACGAATACTGCCCTTCATGCATGGCGGCGATCATGAACAGGGCCGCCGGGCGTCCACTCATAATGTGACGGGGATCGTAGGTTTTGGAAAAGCCGTAGAACTGGCGAAGGAGGAGATGGGAAAAGAAATTGAAAAGCTGACTTTCCTGCGTGATAAGTTGATCAATGGTATTCTTGAGACAATTGAATTTACCCGCTTGAATGGTCATCCTACGCAGAGGCTGCCGAATAACGTCAATGTTTCTATTTCATATGTGGAGGGTGAATCCATGCTCCTGAATCTGGACATGGAAGGGATCGCCTGTTCGACGGGCTCGGCCTGTACATCATCGTCTCTGGAACCATCCCATGTGCTTTCGGCCATCGGGCTATCTCACGAGCTTGCCCACGGGTCATTGAGATTCTCCCTGGGGAGACAGACCTTGGAGGACGACATCGATTATGTTCTTGAGGTCCTACCCGGTATTGTCGGTAAACTGCGTTCTATGTCTCCTCTATATAAAAAGGAGGTAAAGTAGTAAAATGGAGTACAGTGAAAAGGTTATGGAGCATTTCCGGAATCCAAGAAATGTCGGAGAAATTGAAAATCCTGATGGGGTGGGAAAAGTAGGTAACCCTGTTTGCGGTGACATTATGGAGCTATATATAAAGGTTAAAAATGGTATCATTACCGATGCAAAGTTCAAAACCTTCGGCTGCGGTGCGGCTATTGCCACGAGCTCCATGGTTACGGAACTGGTGAAAAACAAATCGGTTGAAGATGCCTTAAAGATATCCAACCGGGCCGTTGCGGAAGCGTTAGGGGGACTGCCGCCCATTAAAATGCACTGTTCTGTTCTGGCGGAAGAAGCGTTGAAAAAGGCCCTTGATGATTATCGAAAGCGTTCTAAAAAATCCGCAGCTGGCAAAGCGGTTAAGGGGGCTGTTTCCTAAATAACTTAGCAATACTGTCATTTCGAGCGTAGCGAGAAATCTTATCTATTTGTCATACCGAACGAATGCAAGGATTTCTCCCGGCGTTTACCCTGAGTAAATCGAAGAGGTTGAAATGACATAGTATTTAAGTAACTATGTATTAAAAGGTGCGGTTTGAACCGCTGGCAAGGGTGATATGAGCAAAAAGGTTTTAATGGCCATGAGCGGGGGGGTGGACTCATCAGTTGCGGCCATGTTATTGAAAAATGAAGGATATGATGTTTCCGGTGTGACTATGTGTTTTGGCATCAGGGACGAGGGAGACCGCGTCAGGTGTTGCGGCCCCACTGCTGTCGATGATGCAAAAAGGGTGTGCGAACGGCTGAAAATCTCTCACTATGTTTTTGATTATGCGGATCAACTGGAGGAGATGGTTATAGCGAAATTCATCGGAGAGTATATGAAAGGAAAAACACCGAACCCCTGCGTTGATTGTAACCGTTACCTGAAATTCGGTACTCTTTTAGAAAAGGCGAAGGTTCTTGGTTTTGATTTCCTGGCAACAGGTCATTATGCGGCCATCGAACGAAATGGAGCGGGCTTTTGTCTGAAAAGGCCAAAGGACAGGAGAAAGGATCAGACATACTTTCTTTATCCTATTTCTTACGATGATCTGGGAACCATACTGTTTCCCCTTGCATCTCTGACCAAGGATGAAGTAAGGGACATGGCAAAAAAATATACTATGCCTGTCGCGGAGAAACAGGAGAGCCAGGATATCTGTTTTGTAACGCAGAAAAATTATCAGGACTTTCTGTCGGGACGGGTAAAGGGATTAAATCCTGGCTTGATAGTAGATATTCAGGGGAAGATTCTGGGCGAGCATCGGGGGATCATATATTATACTATCGGACAGCGGGGTGGCTTGGGTATCAGTCATAAAACACCGTTGTACGTTGTTTCCATTAATCCCGATAAAAATGAGATTGTCGTAGGTGAAAAGAAAGACTTAAAAGCAAAGGGGCTTATTGCCGGTGATTTGAATATGCTTGCTGAAGCATGGCCCCGTGAAGTTAATGCCAAGATCAGGTACCGGAAGAAAGAAGCAGCCTGTGAAATCACTCCTGTGAATAATAGAATCAGGGTAACGTTTGCTGAAGAACAGGAGGCAATCACCCCTGGTCAGTCCGTGGTTTTTTATGAGAATGACCGTGTCCTGGGAGGGGGAATCATAGAAGAGGTTATGCATGGAACTTGTTGAAAAGATCAATCGATTGAGAAAAGAGAAAAATGCCGTCATCCTGGCACACAACTATCAGATACCGGAAGTTCAGGACATCGCAGACTACGTAGGCGATTCCCTGGGACTGAGCATTCAGGCATCGAGGACAACCGCGGATGTCATAGTATTCTGTGGTGTCTATTTTATGGCAGAGACGGCGAAGATACTTTCGCCGGAAAAGACTGTTCTCATCCCGGATAAGAAGGCGGGCTGTCCCATGGCGGATATGATTACAGTCGAAGAGCTCCGGAAGTTGAAAAGGGAACATCCCCTGGCAAAAGTCCTGTGCTACGTGAACACGACGGCAGATGTTAAAGCTGAGTGTGATGTCTGCTGTACATCAGGGAATGCCGAACGGATCGTCCGGGAGGCTTTTCGTAGTGACGATGAGATAATTTTTGCTCCTGATCAGTATCTCGCTCATTACATATCGACTCAGGTCGGTCGTGATTTTATTTCCTGGAAGGGTTATTGTCCGACGCATGTGAAGATACTGCCGGAAGATATTGCCATGAAAAGGTCGCTTCATCAGGGAGCAGAGGTCTTTGTACATCCGGAATGTACACCCGCTGTCACTGGTCTGGCTGATAAGGTCCTCTCAACGGAGGGTATGTGCCGGTATATCAAGGCATCGAAGGCGAAAGAATTTATCATAGGAACGGAAGCCGGCATTCTTCATCGCTTGAAGAAGGAGAACCCCGATAAATTATTTTATCCAGCCTCGGAGAGGGCAGTCTGTCCGAACATGAAATTGACGACCTTGGAGAAGGTCTTATGGTCCTTCGAAGAAATGCGGCACGAGGTTATCGTGCCACCGGCTGTAATAGAGAAAGCAAAAAAGAGTCTCGAGATAATGCTTGATCATTAGGTCGAGGTGGCAGAACCTGGAAATGGAGTTAACGGGAAAATGAAAAATGAACTGTTGGGAATTCAAGAAATGCGAGCGTGAAGCCGGTGGCATAAAGGCTAAAGAACTTGGGGTGTGTCCGGCCTATCCCCATCATGGGAAACGTTGTGCACAAGTGGCTGGTACACTATGCGAAGGGAAAGTCCATGGTATATTCGCCATGAAGATACTTAATTGTATAGAGTGCGACTTTTTTCAGAGCCGGCACTACGACCGTACCTACAAAAGATAACGCAGGATGGTTAGTCTTATCGCACCTTAAATACGAACCGCTGATCCGGATTGATTACTAGTCCGTTCATGGAATATGAGATGAGGAATCAGATTATGAGCAAAATTGATGCAAAATTAAAAATTGAGACCCTGGTCCTGCATGGTGGCCAGGAGGCGGATCCGACAACGGGAGCACGGGCTGTTCCTATATATCAGACGACCTCTTATCAGTTCAAAGATACTGAACATGCGGCCAATCTCTTTGGCCTGAGGGAATTCGGTAATATTTATACGCGACTGATGAACCCGACAACTGATGTTTTTGAGAAGCGGATAGCCCTTCTGGACGGCGGCGTCGGGGCTCTGGCAGTGGCCAGTGGCCAGTCGGCCATCACCCTGGCGCTCCTCAATATAGCATGTGCGGGGGATGAAATCATCTCTGCGGACAACCTCTATGGGGGAACCTACAACCTGTTTCATTATACCTTTCCCCGTTTGGGATTGAAGGTTCGCTTCGTCAAATCGAACGACCTTGATGCTTTTCAGAAAGCGATCACACCGAAGACCAAGGCGATTTACACGGAGTCTATCGGCAATCCTAAACTGGATGTGGCTGACCTTGAAGGAATTGCCGATGTAGCGCATGAGAACGGCATTCCCTTCGTGTTGGATAACACCGTTTCACCCTATTTGTTGCGTCCTATTGATTTTGGGGTGGATATTGTTGTGTATTCGGCAACAAAATTCATTGGCGGTCACGGGACATCCCTGGGTGGCGTAATAGTCGATTCGGGAAAATTTGACTGGACGAACGGCAAGTTTCCTCTTATTGCCGAGCCTGAACCGAGCTATCATGGGATAAATTTTGTAGAAGCCCTGAAGCCAATGGGGAATATTGCCTATATTATTAAGGCCCGGGTGGCTCTCCTGCGTGATCTGGGGCCGGCACTCTCGCCGTTTAATTCCTTTCTCTTTCTTCAGGGGTTGGAAACCCTGCATCTGCGGATGCCCCGTCATTGCGAGAATGCCCTTGCCGTGGCTGAGTATCTGGAGAAACATCCGAAAGTCACCTGGGTCAACTACCCCGGACTCAAGTCCTCTCTGGAACGGGAAAGGGCAGCTAAATACCTGTCAAAAGGAGCAGGGGCGATACTCGGATTCGGCATCAAGGGCGGTGCAGAAGCGGGAAAGAAGTTCATCGAATCCCTTGGACTCATCTCCCACCTGGCGAATGTGGGAGATGCAAAAACACTGGCGATCCACCCGGCAACGACAACACACCAGCAGCTCTCTGCCGAGGAACAACTTGCAACGGGTGTGACACCGGATTTCATCCGTTTGTCCGTGGGATTGGAGCACATTGACGATATTGTCGCGGATATCGAACAAGCCCTTGCGAAGGCTTGAAGTCAAGGAGGTAATTATGGCAAACATATTTTCAGATATCACCAAAACAATAGGCAAGACGCCTCTAGTGCGTCTCAGAAGGATGTCGGCAGGGGCGAATGCGGATATTATAGTAAAGCTCGAATCCTTCAACCCCCTATCCAGTGTGAAGGACAGGATTGGCGTCGCCATGATCGAGGCGGCAGAGAAAGCGGGGCTTATCAAGAAAGATACCGTTATTATCGAGCCGACAAGCGGAAACACGGGGATTGCCCTTGCCTTTGTCTGTGCCGCGAAAGGGTACCACCTAATCCTCACAATGCCCGATACGATGAGTCTAGAACGGCGGCATCTGCTCGGTATCTTGGGAGCGGAATTGGTGCTGACGGAAGGGGCAAAGGGGATGAAGGGGGCTGTGGATAAAGCAGAAGAATTGGCAACAACATATAAAAATAGTTTTGTACCCCAGCAGTTCAATAATCCTGCCAATCCGGAGATCCACCGGCGGACAACAGCAGATGAGATCTGGCAGGACACGGACGGTAAAGTTGATTATGTTATTTCAGGCATCGGAACCGGCGGGACGATCACCGGTGTCGGTGAGGTACTGAAGAAAAGAAAACCATCGGTAAAAATGATTGCCGTGGAACCGGCGGATTCGCCGGTACTCTCCGGCGGGAAATCCGGTCCCCACAAGATTCAGGGGATTGGCGCCGGTTTTGTCCCCGAAGTGTTGAACAGGGATATAATGGATGAGATAATTCAGGTTTCCAATGAAAATGCGGGAGAGATGGCTAGGCGTATTGCGAAGGAGGAGGGAATCCTGGTGGGAATATCCAGCGGCGCCGCTCTTTGGGCCGCATTTGAAGTGGCAAAACGCAAGGAGGCTGCAGGTAAAATGATTGTGGCCATTCTGCCGGATAGCGGCGAACGTTACCTCTCGACCTGGCTCTTCCAGAAATAACAAGTTGCATTATTCCCTTTGGGGATTGAGGAGATTTCTAAAAGATAAATGAGTAACGATACAGTAAACAATAACTCGGTTGGCGTCGTGGAAACGCACTATTATACCTATGCCGGACCGGGCAAGGAACATAAACTTGAAAGCGGGGAAAGACTGGGACCGATCACCCTCGCCTATGAGACGTATGGAAAGTTGAACAAAGAGAAGACTAATGCGATATTGGCGCTGCATGCCCTTTCCGGGGATGCCCATGCAGCAGGTATTCACAGGGATCAGGACAATGCAGGCTGGTGGGATGATATGATCGGTCCGGGCAAAGCCTTTGATACGGACCGGTATTTCGTCATCTGCTCAAATGTCCTCGGGGGCTGCAAGGGTTCCACGGGTCCTTCTTCCATAAGCCCGGCGACAGGGAAACCCTATGCTTTGGATTTCCCATTTATTACCATCGCCGATATGGTTCATGCCCAGCGGCATCTGATAGATTTTCTGGGCATTGACAAACTGTTGTGTGTAACGGGAGGCTCCATGGGCGGCATGCAGGCCCTCCAGTGGGTTGCTTCTTACCCGGAGCGGGTGCGATCCGCCATCCCTATTGCCACGGCGTTGAAACACTCTCCCCAGCAGATTGCCTTCAACGAGGTGGTCAGACAGTCCATCATGGCTGATCCGGCCTGGCGGGAAGGGGATTACTATGAGTACGGCCAGCCGGAGAAGGGGCTGGCGGTAGCCCGCATGATCGGGCACATTACTTTCATGAGCGATCAGTCCATGGAGGAGAAATTTTCCCGGCGGCTGAAAAGTGGGCGTTTCAGCTTCGGATTCGACACCGATTTTGAAGTGGAGGGCTACTTGCACTATCGGGGGGCGAACTTTGTGAAGCGCTTCGATGCCAACTCCTATCTCTATATAACAAAGGCGATAGATTATTTTGATCTGTCAGGGGGGAGAATGATCCCGCCCGGGAAGACAATCGGTACGCGCTTCCTGATCATATCCTTTAAATCTGACTGGCTCTATCCATCCTATCAGTCACAGGAGATAGTACGGTTACTGAAAAGAAGGCAAATTGATGCGACATACTGTGAATTGAAGTCCACCTATGGTCACGATGCTTTTCTGGTGGAGGTTGCGGAGCAGACAACCCTGATCAAGCATTTTCTGGACAAGACCTTCAATGGGTATCTGGTGGTGAGCGGCTATGGCATCTGAAGACATCCGTCTGGATCATCGAATAATTTATTCGGTCGTCGAGCCTAACGCCCGCGTTCTGGACCTTGGTTGCGGCGAAGGTGATCTCCTGTATCCTCTCGTCAGGGATAAGCAGGTCCGGGCCCAGGGGATTGAACTGGCCGATAAGGCCATTCAGGAGTGTGTGAAAAAAGGCCTGAGTGTTTTTCACGATGACATTGAGCACAGTTTGCGGGAATATCCGGATAAGTCCTTTGATTACGTCATTCTGAACCAGAGCATGCAGGAGGTTAAGAACGTTGACTTTGTCATCCACGAAGCCTTACGTATCGGCAGTAAGGTTATCGTTGGATTTCCCAACTTCGCCAATATCAAATCACGGCTTATGCTTTTTTTCCGGGGCAGGTCACCGATTACGGAATCATTGCCCTATCTCTGGTTTGACACACCCAACGTGCGATTTTTAAGCATAACAGATTTTAAGGACTTTTGTGCCAAAAAAAATATCCGGATTGTGGAAGCCCATTATCTGGGAGAAAAAACCCCTGTGTGTTTCTGGCCAAATCTGATAGCCTTAAATGCAATATTTGTCTTAATGAAAGGAAATACGTAATAAATATGAATTGGAATGAACTGAGTAAGCGTGTATTGACAGGCAGGCCGCTTTCGCATGACGAGGCGCTTGCCATTATGGAATCCTTGGATGACGAGCTGCTCGCCGTTCTGGATGCGGCGTTTACAATTCGCCGGCACTACTTCGGGCGCGGCGTCAGTATCCACGTTATTCGCAACGCCAAAAGCGGGTCATGCAGTGAAAACTGCTCGTTTTGCAGCCAGTCCGCCGTATCGGAGAGTGAAATTCCAAAATACCCGATGCAATCGGTTGAACAGATTCTGGAAGGAGCGCGGGAAGCTCACAAGCTGACGGCAATTCGTTACTGCATTGTAACCAGCGGGCGGACTCCTTCAGAAAAAGACCTCGAGACAATCTGTGAAGCCGCGCGCCTTATCAAACGCGAAGTGCCCGTACAGATATGTACATCCTTGGGGTTATTGTCAAAGGAGCAGGCAAAACGATTAAAGAATGCTGGAGTCGACCGGTATAATCACAACCTGGAGAGTTCGGAACGTTTCTATTCTTCTTTCTGCACCACTCATGATTTCTCCGACCGCGTTGCAACGGCCAGGACCGCTAAGGCAGCCGGTCTTGAACTGTGCAGCGGGGGACTTATCGGCATGGGAGAAAATTTGAAAGACAGGGTCGATCTGGCATTTGCACTCAACGATTTGGATGCGGATTCCATACCTGTCAATTTCCTTGACCCCCGCCCAGGTACGCCGCTGGAAGGATTACCCAGGCTGACGCCAGCGGACTGTCTTCGCACGCTCGCGATGTTCCGTTTTGTAAATCCGGACAGGGAGATCCGCATTGCCGGGGGACGTGAGGCATGCATAGGCAGTATGCAGGTGTTGTCTCTCTATGCCGCCAATTCGATGTTCACCGTAGGTTACCTGACGACCTCCGGGCAAGGGTATCAGGCCGACATGGACATGATTAAACAGGCGGGATTTACCGTTTCGGAAATTATTGAGTGAAGAAATAGTTGTTTGGTAATCCGTATAAAAATTGAAGTCTATGGAATGATACAATGAGTAAATTTCAAGAAAAGATAGTTTCAAATGAAATTTTTTAAAACCATAAAAGAAGATATAGAGACAGTATTCAAAAAAGACCCTGCTGCGCAAGGCGTCGTAGAAGTCCTTACCTGCTATCCGGGACTCCACGCCATATGGATGCACCGGATCGCCCACTATCTCTGGGTAAATGGATGGTTGTTCTGTGCCAGGTTACTTTCTCATATGAACCGCTTTCTCACGGGTATCGAAATACACCCTGGTTCGAAAATCGGGCGCCGTTTCTTCATCGATCACGGCTCCGGTGTAGTCATCGGCGAGACTTCGGAGATCGGAGATGATGTTCACCTCTATCAGGGGGTCGTCCTGGGTGGGGTGACCCTGCAGAAGAAGAAGCGACACCCCACTGTGGGAAACCATGTCATGATCGGTGCAGGAACTATCATCTTGGGACCCATCGTCATTGGGGACGGGGCACGTATCGGGGCCGCATCTCTTGTTATCCATGATGTCCCCGCTGAGGCTATAGCTGTCGGGGTGCCAGCCAGACTGGGCCTTGGATTCTCAGGAAAGGAGATCCAGGAAATGACGGATAACAAGCTGCCCGATCCTATTGCCGAGGCCTTTAAGTTCTTGGGTAAGCAGATCGAGACCCTGGAAAAGAGAATGGCCGAGATCGAACAGCAGCAGGGAATCAAGGTGGAACTTGATCAGTATGTTGAAGAAAAGAAGCAGGAGATCATGCGCATTTTTTCATCGGAGGAGGAATTCTCCGTTGGCGCAGGCATCTAGACACATTCTCCGATTGCTTGAAGGAGTATATGAATCGTAAAGCCATCGCCCTCCTGTCCGGCGGCCTGGACAGCACTCTCGCTGTCAGGCTCATGGTAGATCAGGGAATCGACGTAACGGCCATCCACTTTTCCAGCGTCTTTTGTAACTGTACACCCAAAAAGGCGGGTTGCACGTTTCAAGCCGGGAAAGTCGCCGAAGAACTCAATGTTCCCCTCCGTGTAATCCACAAAGGCATGGATTACATTAAAATGGTCGAGCACCCGCCGCATGGTTACGGCAGCAACATGAATCCATGCATCGACTGCCGCATATATATGCTCAGAAAAGTAAAGGAGCTGCTCCCGCAAATGGGTGCATCTTTTGTCATTACCGGCGAAGTCCTCGGTCAGCGCCCCATGTCACAGCATCGCAATACCCTGCGGCTCATTGAACGGGAAAGCGGATTGGAGGGCATCATTCTGAGGCCTCTTTCCGCGCAGCATTTCGATCCTACAATTGCCGAACAGGAAGGTGTCGTGGATAGACAGAGACTGCTAGCCATCTCCGGCCGATCACGGAAGGCACAGATCGACCTGGCAGAACAATTCGGTATCAGAGACTATCCATGTCCGGCGGGCGGCTGCCTTCTGACGGACAAAGGGATTGCAGCGAGGCTCCGTGATCTGTTTGTCCATATACCGGATTATGATATGGCGGACTTGAACCTTCTGAAGGTTGGGCGGCATTTGCGTCTGAACCCGTCCTTGAAGGTGATTATCGGGAGGAATAGGGAAGAGAATGAGAAAATCCGGGTGCTCGCCAAACCGGGTTCAGTCCTTTTCATGCCTTCGGGGTTCAGAGGCCCGACGGCTGTCATCAGAGGGACGCTGGGCGAAGGTTCTGATATTATGATCGGAAGCATAATAGCGAGGTACAGCCAGGATAAGCTGCCAAGGTACGCGATACAGAGACAGATCATCAAAGGGGATGACAGGATTTTTTTCGTTGAAGAGTGTTTTGCTGTTGAACAGTTGGAACATTTATTTATCGGGTCAGAAGAAAAGATTTCTGGAACATAGGGAGCGTAAAAGAAATGGAAAAAATATTCGGGAAGATTCTAGCCGTCAACATTTCTCAGAAAAAAGGTGAAAAAAAGGAAAATATCATCTGCGGTCTGTTCATAGAGAACCTCGGTTTGAAAGACGATGCCCACGCGGAAATTGGTATCAGGCAGGTCAGCCTCCTCGCGAAAGAAAGCATTGAAAAAATCAGAGCGAAGGGCCTCGACGTACAATATGGTGCTTTTGCCGAAAATCTAACCACGGAGGGAATCGATCTGCCAACGCTTCCCATCGGTACACGCTTAAAAGTCGGGAGTAAAGTCCTCTTGGAAGTAACCCAGATCGGCAAGGTCTGTCATGACCGGTGCAACATTTTTTATACAATCGGGGACTGTGTCATGCCCCGAGAGGGGATCTTTGCAAAAGTGCTAATTGGTGGTGAAATAAAGGTAGATGACAGGATCGAAATTGCCGGGTAAATATCCGCAGTAAACTGCAGAGCATCTTCGATCCATAAGGAATAATAATGTTCCCCATTCGCTCGCTTACCCCGCAACAAGATACGGGTATATGCTCGCTGCCGGATTCATTGATGTGATTTTATGAAGCTATCCACAAAAGGCCGCTACGGTGTAAGGCTCATGATCGATCTGGCTTCCCATTATGGGGAAGGCCCCATTCTTTTGAGGGAGATTTCCGAACATGAGGAGATTTCTGAGAAGTACCTGTGGCATTTGATTAACCCTCTAAAGGCCGCCGGGCTGGTGACAGCGACGCGAGGTGCACATGGAGGTTACATTCTGGCGAAACCACCTTCCAAGATTACGATGAAAGAGATTCTGCAGGTCCTTGAAGGAAACATGTGCCTTGTGGATTGCGTGGAGAAACCGTCTACATGCAACCGTGTGCCGGCATGCTCGGCCCGTGATATGTGGAATGAAATAGCGGATGGCATTGACCGGATATTGACTACCACCACACTAGCAGACATGGCGGAACGTCAAAAGATAAAGAGAGAGAAGCGTGCATCAGACAACTACATGATATGACCAAAATATAAATCAAACAGATGCTGCTTGCGGTTTGATAATAATTCCCTTTTTCAAAACCACCTTTTTTTCCTAAAATACAACAGCATGGAAATGGCAATGATTATTATAATACCCCAGACAAGAAAATATCCCCAGTGCCATTCAAGCTCCGGCATATACTTGAAATTCATGCCGTAAACACCGACCAGGAATGTCAGCGGCATAAATATCGTGGCGATGATGGTCAGGACTTTCATGATTTCGTTCATTCTATTATTAACACTCGAGAGGTATATGTCGAGTATACCGGAAAGCGTGTCCCGGAAGGTCTCTATGGTTTCTATCACCTGGATGGTGTGATCGTAAATGTCTTTCAGGAATAAATTTGTGGATTCATGGATCAGCTGACATCCTGTGCGTTCAAGGCTGCTGATGGTTTCACGCAGGGGCCAGACGGATTTCCGTAAAAAGATCATCTCCCTTTTCAGGTTCTGAATGGCACGCAGGGTTTGTGTGGAAGGGCTTTTAACCAGCGATTCCTCTATGGCCTCAATTTTCTCACCCAGTTGTTCGAGAATAGTAAAATAATTATCAACAATGGTATCAATGAGCGCATACGCAAGGTAATCTGCCCCGGCTGTTCTCAGGCGCCCCTTACCGGTCCGGATCCTTTCGCGGATGGGTTTAAATATGTCTGTGTCTTTTTCCTGGAAAGAAATGACAAATTTCGGACCGAGGACAATGCTGATCTGCTCTGAAGTGACCTGAGAATTATCGGCTCCATGATCATAAAACGCTTTCAGAACGATATAGATGTAATCGCAGAAGTCCTCCATTTTGGGGCGTTGGTCTGTATTGAGTATGTCTTCCATGATGAGAGGGTGCAAACCAAATATAGTCCCCAGTTCTTCCAGTGCCTGGGTGTCATGAATACCATTAATATGTATCCATGTGACAGTCGGGCTATCCTTGAATTGCCGCAATTCGTCCACTGTCTTGATTTCTCTTTCGTTAAGTTGGTTTTCATCGTAATCGAGAACGCTGATCTTCGTTTTCTCAATCAACTGTTCGCCGATATGAACTAGAGAACCCGGAGGAAGACCGGCTTTTTTTGATCGTTGCTTAGGCTTTCCGGACATTTATTTGCCTCCTTATCGTCATGGCAACTTGTTATTGATAAGAATTACTTTTTGTCGCTATGAAATATAGGGGAAGATAATCTTACATGTCAAGATAATTGAACTACCAAATATTGTGGTACTGCTTTTCTCTTTTCACGGGTACGGCTGCGAGATCTTCCTGAGGGTCATTAAAGGATGTTTTTGAGCAAATATGTCCCAATTTCTTGTGGATTGGCTGTGATCTCCAATCGATCTGCCATAGACCGCGCAGCATGAGCTTCCTCTTGATTATGTTACTACGGTGCGCTAGACTGCACCGTCATTATTCCACTAATGTCAAGGGTCTGATATGCCACACCGCACAGTAACCAAAGACTTACTGCCGTGGACAGCCGCCTTTGCGGGCGGCCTCCTGGCGTTCCTGGGCTACGCCGGCTTTGGCCAGTTCTATCTAGAGTGGATATGCCTCGTGCCCATCCTGTGGGCGATTCGCGAACAGAGCCCGGGCCGTGCGTTCCTCATAGGTTGGGTCGCAGGCATCGTAGGGCATGGAGGCGGTTTTTACTGGATCGTCCATATGTTCCAGCAATTTGCGGGGCTGCCATGGCCGCTCGCGGTGATCGGGCTGCTACTTATTGCCGCGGCAAATGGCATCGTGTTTGCGGCATGGGCATGGGCCACGCGGCTGATCTCCCGCGATACCGGCTGGAACGTGGTCTGGGTCTCCCCTGTCGTGTGGACCACGCTCGAAAAGTTCTGGCCCGAGATTTTTCCTAACTACCTCGGTGCGAGCCAGTACAAGCTCACCCTTTTGA
>PDVH01000116.1_pt1 | contig 21342 bp, 33 predicted proteins | sample 1369781 | NCBI WGS metagenome assembly PDVH01 (sample SAMN07795378, study PRJNA414565) | Alkali sediment metagenome, whole genome shotgun sequencing project. | isolation source: glacial lake sediment | place: Bosnia and Herzegovina: Donje Bare Lake | collected 2016-06
AAAAACCTTGACAAAATCCGAAATCTGTTATCCAAAAACGAAAAGGGCCGCACCCTTATCGAGTGCGACCCTATCCGCTTACGCGTAAGCGCCTAGGCCCTAGGGGGTATCACGCGGCCCCATCATTGCGCAAGTGATCCAACCAATGACGAAACCAACAACAAGCCCTAAGAATACCCATAAAAGCGTCATGTTGTGCCCTCCTATTAGGTCACTTCTTCCATAAGTTCAAGGGTCAACTTGAACTTGTAGACCTTGTGACCCCGGTTGTGTGCCTTTTGAACGGCTTCCTTGGGTGGATCGGGTTGAGTGAACCAACCTCCTAGCGCTTGGTCGAAGGCATTGGCAAGCGTCGCCCCCGGTGCGGAAACTTCAACAGTTCTCTTCATGTCTTGCCCTCCTATTCAACCCAATTCAAGCAATTGGGCGCGTTGCAAACTACCCTTGAATGCCCGTTGCTTCCCGAGATAGCAAAGGACACTTCCCCTTTACAACCCGGCATAGGGCAAGGCATCTTGCCATGCCCGCCCCTGCCCTTCTTGAAGCCCTTTCTTGCGGCTTCTTTCTTGACGGCAACCAACCCCTTGACCTTGCCGTCAAAGATGCGTTCAAAGTCGGTCAATGGTGCCCTAGGCATGGCTAGGCTTGCCCGGTGAACCGGCTAACGAACCTTGGGGCTTCCCGCCGGTCGGGTTCCGACTTCGGCACGAAGACGCAAGGAAGGCAAACCAGGATAACCAAGGGGGTTGGGTCCGGTTGTCCACAATGTGGGATCGGGTTGGGGTCCGGCATTGCGACCAATGGGGCAACCCCGTTCTTCCCGTGGGTTCTTCTGACACTGTCAACGATCTTCTTTCTTCGTGCGGTCTTCATATCAACCCTTCCTTCGCCGATGCAATGAACGCAGCGGCAACCATGATGCAACTTTGACAAACATGGATCGGGAGAATCCCAAGGACGGGAAGGGGCTTGCCGATGCAAACCCCGCCCTTCTTTGCGATCTTCCCATGACAGCAACCACAACGGCAAGCGTTGTCATCTATAACCGAAAGATCCAACACTGGCGCGCTTACGCATAAGCCGCCGGGGTCAACCTTCGGGCTTGTCTTCTTCCGCTTTCCCTTGTCCGTCGGCATCGTCTTCCCCTTCTAGTTCTTCGATTAGCTCGGAAGCCGCGCAATCTTCCGTGCAATCGTCCAAAGTGTGCCCGGTTTCCGCACCTTGCGCATAGTGCAAAACCATACATTGGGCGCGTTGTGATTGTTGTTTCTCGCCCGTCAAGCCTAGTTCAAGTTCTAGGCTTTCAAGGGTTGCCTGCAAGCCGTCAACTTGCCTCAAAACCCCATCAAGTTGGGTCCGGGCTTCTTGCATAAGTGCGATTGCTTGGGGTCGTTTGTCTTGTCTTACAATGGCCATGTTGTTCTGTCCTTTCACGGTTCGGGGTCGGGTAGTGGGATCGGTTCGTTCTTGCCGAAACCCAAATAAGGGCCTTCGCTTGCCCATCTAATAGCCACAAGGGCAAAGATTGCATCTTCTACCCTTCGGGCCATGTGGAAGTGTGCGTTGCTCGTTACTGTGTAGGCGATGCGCTCGACTAGCAGGATTCTAGGATATGGAACTTTGCCGATCCAATCCCGAAGGGTTCCCGGAAGGGCATAGCCCCCCACAAGCAACCTTCCCATAACCGAAAAGACTTCTTCAATGCCGGAAGCTTCGACGGTTTCAGGGTTGACGCTTTCGACATAACGGCAAAGGTCGCTAACCGTTGCGTTATTCACTTGCGGGTAAGCAATGCGTAAATCCATGTGTTCCCCTCTATCGTTGTGGTTCATAGCAACGAAGGGGCCTTTCGGCCCCTCCCCTCTTATTGGTTGCCTACTCGGCGGGTTCTTCCTTGATGCCCGGAATATTTTGGGCAACCCCGGCGGCCCAACGAAGGGCGGCAATCGCACCCTTGCCCCAATCTTCGGTTTTCTTTTCGGCCTTGACCGCTTCCTTGACGCGGTCAATCATGATGGTAACTTGCGCGGGGGAAGGCCGCCGGGTTGGCTTATCGCCTTCTTCGCGGCCCCCGCCTTCGCCGCCGCCTTCGCCGCCTTCGCCGCCTTCTTCGGCTTCGGGGTTTTCAATGCCCTTCCACTGGCGGAGTTGACTTTCTTGGTCCTTTTCCGCCGCAAGTTGAATCAAGGTGCGAAGGCTGGCCTTCGGGTGACCTTCCCGCCAAGCTTCCAAAATTTCAGGGTGCAATTCCCGTTGACAACGCATCAAGTTATTGATGTGTGCCTCTGACAGCGGCTTGCGGTTCCCAACCTCGCAATCATGCGCCCTCACTCGGTGGGAAATGTCTTTCGGGGTCAACTTGTAGGTTGTGGCCAACTCGACACATTGGGCCGCAAGTTCAAACGTGGTCAAGTCTTCGCGGGAAAGATTCTCGGAAAGGTTGGCCATCAAGGCGTCTTGAATCGTCCACTGAACAGGGGCGATCCTATAGTCTTCTTCTTGTTGCTCATACTTCAAGCCTTGGTCAGTTCCGAGCAAGTCAAGGGCGGCTTGGCGGCGGAATCCGGCAACCAAGACATAGGGCCGCCCGTCGCTTTCGTACTTCTTGCCCAACTGGCCCGACCGAATGAGCAAGCAAGGGTGAATCAAGCCTTGCGCCTTGATGGAATCGCGCAACTTGTCAATCTTCTTGGGGTCCATGACCTTGCGAGAATTCAACTCGGGGTCAACGCAAATTTCCGCTCTGATAACTCGTGCCGTTGTGAAGTCGTTAGCCATTGTCGTCTGTCCTTTCGTTGTGTTCTTCCGCTTCGCTGGCACCATGCCAACTTTGGGAAGGGTAGCAGTTTTCAAGGTCTAGCGTTACCAATTCCGCCATTGGCATGACTGGCAACTCTTGCGTTGTGTCTAGCGCGTGCTTACGCATAAGCCCAAGTATTAGCGACCCCGCCCATATAGTCAAGAATATTCCGAAGAAAATTCTTGACTATATGTTCCGCTATCGGTTAAGCTTCCGGAAGCGTTAGGGAAAGGTGCCTTTTGCCTCTTTCCGCTTACGCGTAAGCCACTACCGAAAGGATCGCAACCATGACCGACAATTCCAACGCCCTCACGACCACAAGCAAGCTTGACCAAACCGCCGCGCTTATCAAAGCCGCCGGGGTTGACATGGAAGATTTCGGCGGCATGGAAAATGCCGAAGTCATCCAAAGCGGCGGGGTTACCAAGTGGGTTGACCTTCGCAAGTTCCAAGTCAACCCCGCCGCCAAAGACAAAGAACCTGTCTTGGGCAACGGCAAGGCGTTTGCCGGTGCGCTTCTTTCCCGTCAAGAAATCGAGGTTGACGACGACGAAAGCGGCGAAGTCAAAGCCGACGGAACCAAGGTTCGGTTTTTCTACCTCTTGCGCTTGCTGGCCCCCTGCCCGGTCACCTACAAAGACGAAAACAAGGAAACCATTGAAGAAGACGCGGAAGCGGGGGAAATCGTTGCCATCGGGGAACGGCACCACTTGAAGCCGCTTCGGGAGTTGTGCGAAGACGGCGGCTTGTATGTTCTGGCCATCAAGCCGCATTCCCGCATCAAAATCAGTGCAACCCGCACCATGTGGACCTTTGACGTGGTCAAGAAGACACTTCGCGCCCCCGTCAAGATGCAAGTCATTCCCGCCAAGGCCCCTTTCTAGTCTTCTTCGTTCGCGATTAGGGGGGCCAAGGCCCCCCTTTTCGCAAACCTTCAACGAAAGGCCCCACCATGGCACGGAAAGTTGCCCCCCGGCAAAACTACATGCAAGAGGCGATCACAATGCGCCGCTTTGCAAATGCAGTTGCCGCCGATCTAAACGCTTCGCCCGAATGGCGACGCGAAATCACGGAACACTTGCAAGCCGCCATGCGGCTTTTCTTACAAGAAGACGAAAGGCGGGGGAAGTCATGAGCGACAAGAAAGCGCCCCAGCCGCTTGAAGGCGATCCACTGCCCGAAGTCTTCCTAGGGGAAAACAAGGTAGTGCAACGCGTTCTATTCAAGGAAGCCGGACTTTCCCCGAAGTTTGGGGTTGTGGTCTTGCTTCCATCTTCGACCGACAAGGCAACGGGCAAGACGTTTTACAAACCCTTGGGCGTTGTCTGCAACATCACAACCGAACAACGAAACGAAATCATCAAGCTACTAGGAGGAACCCCACCATGCAATTGACACGGGAAGAAGAAAGGCGCCGCTTACGTGCAAGGGCCGAATTGCTTTGGAAACTTGTCACGTCAACGCCAGGGGTTGCCGACCTAGCCGAACCCATGAAGCGGCTTGAAGTTCACTTTGAACGGTTGACCAAAGGACAACGCACAACCATAGCGGTCATTGCGCAACAACTTGCTAAGGGTTTCCATGAAATCGACCAAGCCAACCCGGAAGAAGTCAAAGCCGAAACCAAGACCGAAACCAAGCGGGAAGTCATCCCCCCGGATGAAGTCGAAGTTATCCCGCCCGACCACGAAACGGACGGAAGCGGCACGGGCGACTAAGCCGAAGGTTTGGCGCGACGCAAGGGGCCGCTTTGCAACTCCCGTTGTATTTGACGGGAAGCGCTATCGTTCCAAGACCACGGGGGCCGTTGCTAGGTTTGCCACAACTGCGGCCAAACCTAGCAAGGCCGCCAAGGTGGCCAAGAAGGCAGGCAAGCCCGTTTCATTCAAAGCGAAACCCCTTCGGGGCGGACCCAAGGCCCCACCCAAGCCGTCAAGGCCCGTCATATCGAAGCCCAAGGCCCCTAGGAAGGCCAAGAAGCCCGAACCGAAGAAGGCCAAACCAAGGAAGCCCGAAGCGCCCCCGATCCCACCCAAGACCCCCCTTCCGCAGTTGTTCGGGAAGGATCGGAAGGAAAAGCTAGTTCCCTTCGGGGAAGAAATCAAAGCCCGCATCATGGAAGCGGAAGCCTTGGTTGCACAAGTGCAAGAAAGGGGCTTGAAGGCTTCTAGTATCTCCGAAGTCGGTTATGAATATTATCAACTTATTGCAGCAATAGAGAAAATGTCGCCCCATGACATTTACACTCTATTCGTGTCCCCCTAGCCCATGCCTTCGCAGTATGCCCCACCTTCGGGAAGATTCGCCTATCACTTGCCGACGGGCGATCCCTGTAGGTGCGGGCATCCTGCAAGGCTTCACCGAGTAGAACACAACCCCGACGGGGAACCCTGCAAGAAGTGCGGGCTTCCCCTGGAATGTCACTGGCGCAAGGCGCACAAGAAAGACCGGGAAAAGACCTATTATGTAGGCATCGACGGGGAAGGCCAGGGGCGGGAAGACCATAAATATTGCATGTTGGCATGGTCTAACGAGTCGGGAACCCGTCTTGCTTCGATAGAATCGCCCCTAGGTGGGGCGCTTTCTACGGTCCAATGCCTTGACTTCATTCTTGCGATCCCACCTAACGCGCGCGTTTTCGCTTACGCGTTCAACTATGACCTAACCAAGATTCTGACAGATTGCGACGATGCGACAATCTACAAGCTTTTTCGTCCGGAACTTCGCGCAAGGCCCCCCGGAAAGGAAAAGTTTGGACCCTTCCCGGTAGTGTGGGAAGGCTACTCTATCAACCTTCTAGGGTCGAAGTTTTCGGTTGCCAAGGGGAAGCGGCGGGTTGTCATTTGGGACACCTTCAAATTTTTTCAATCGAAGTTCACGAAGGCCCTTGAAGATTGGAAGGTTGCCGAAAAAGAACACCTTGACTATATGCGCGAAATGAAAGACAAGCGGGGGGACTTCGACAAACTCAACCGCTCTGAAATCTTGCGCTATTGCTATGAAGAGTGTTCCTATATGGCGACGCTTGCGCGCAAGCTTACCGAAGCCCACAACGCGGCGGGGTTAACTCTCAAGTCTTACCATGGGGCAGGGTCAACGGCTTCTTGCGTTCTTAAACGCATGAGCATAGACAAGGAAACCCGCATAGGCCCCAAGGAAATGGATCAAGCGGTTGCCGCCGCTTTCTTCGGGGGGCGCTTTGAAAATCGGGTTATCGGGGTTATCAAGGGGCCGCTTTATTCTCGGGACATTTCTTCCGCCTATCCCTATCAAACTACCTTCTTGCCTTGCCTAACGTGCGGCAAGTGGATGCTTACGCGTAAGCGGAAAGACCTAGAAGGCGCACAAGCGGCGGTTATCCACTACGGTCTAAGCAAACCCCGGAAGCATTTGGTTTGGGGGCCGCTTCCCTTCCGGTCTTCGGACGGTTCAATATGTTTCCCCGAGTCTTCCGGCGGCGGTTGGGTTTGGCTTGCCGAGTATCTAGCGGCGGAAGCCGCTTTCCCCAATGTCGAGTTTCGAGAAGCTTGGGTATATCGTACCGATTGCGACCATAGGCCCTTTGCCGAAGTCCCAAAGCTTTACCTTGAACGGTTGAAGCTTGGGAAGGAAGGTCCGGGAATCGTCTTGAAACTCGGGACTAACGCCATATATGGCAAGCTAGCCCAATCGCGGGGGGTTGACCCCCCTTTCCAATCTTGGATATGGGCGGGAATAGTGACTTCCGGTTGCCGGGCTAAAATTTTGGACATGCTAGCCCTTCACAAAGACCCCCGAAACATGTTCATGGTTGCAACCGATGGCATTTACACAAGCGAGAACTTCCCCGCCCCCCTCCCCCGCGACACTGGCACCAATACGGAACAACACAAGAAGCCTTTGGGGGGTTGGGAAACCAAGACGATAGCGGGGGATATGTTTGCCGCAAGGCCCGGCATTTACTACCCCTTGAACCCGACCAAGGAAGAAATCAGCGCTATTCGGGCAAGGGGGGTTGGTCGTGGGGTTGTCTTGGAATATTGGGAAAAAATCATGCAAGCATGGCTTGACGGCAAGTCAAGCGTTACCGTCGGAAACGTGGTCCGGTTCAATGGCGCGAAGTCAAGCATTGGGCGCGTCTTGAACGATAGCCCCCCGCCCAAGTTCCTTTACAATCGTTTCGTTGACGAAGGCACGGGAAAGCCGCGCTATGGGCAATGGTCAGTGCGCAAGGTTGACATGACCTTTGACCCCATGCCGAAGCGCAAGGGCATCAATCCGGACGGTTCCCTACAGATTAGGACCATGCCGCAAGACCTAGAATCCCACCCATATGATCGATCCTTGTTGTCTATGGAAGCCCGTATGATGAAACTCAACATGATTGAACTGTTAGAGCAACCCGACGGCGGGGATTATGTCGAATATGACGACAACGGGGGCCTATGAGTCAAAACATCCAAACCCGTTGGGTTGTGGCGCCTTCGGAAAAGAAGGCGTTTGAATTCGCAGTCAAGCGCGGGAAAGACTTGCCCACCACATACCAAGCCGGGCAACAAATGTTGCAGAAAGCCCGTCAACGTGGCGCTTGGGATTGGCGTTTGTATGTGGTGTGGTTCATTATCGAAATCGAAGAAGAAAGGGATTGACTATGAATCTTCCCCCCGAAGAACTGCCCCTAGGAGTTCCCGAAACTGTCGCCGCAATCATGGCGGTTGATTATCCCGAATCTATCGATATGGAAACCCCCGAAGACAAAGCCGGAAGGAAAGAATTGTGTTTTGTTGTTGGTGCGGCTTTGGGTCTTCTGAACACTCGGGAACAAGAGATGTTGCACCTTTACTATTGGTCGGGAATGACCTTCAAGGAAATAGGGGCGAAGTGTGGCGTTAGCCGAGAACGGGCAAGACAACGAATAGAACACGCGTTGTCAAAGCTTCGCCGCCCTCCCGTTTCTCGAAAGCTTGGCATTTCTTGGGGAATTTTCGATGAATATGACTTGAAAGCTAAAGAAGCGAAGGAAACCCGCCTAAGAGAAAAGGCCGAAGAAGAAAGCCGCCAACGTCAAGAAAAATGGAATAAAGAACGAAGTCAAGCCCGCGCTAAAGCCCGTCAAGAGTTGCAAGCGCTTAAAGACCGCATCAAAGCCGAGTATCAAGCCGAGAAACCAAAGACAATCCCGCCGAAATTGCATAAGCTTATGGGAATCATTGCAAGCTTGACCCCTGCCGAGTATACAGAAATCAAGGCTTGGCGCAATGTCTGCAAGTTGAAGGGTTGCAAGTCGCGTGCTACCGAATATGGTTATTGTGCTTACCATACGGAAGCGGTTTACCATTTCGAGGTTAAGCACAAAAATGCGGAATGGTTGACAATTCTTGACGTATTGGAAGGGGAAGAACTTTTGATGTAGGTGCCGCCCCTAGTCACTTACGCGTAAGTGACGCAATACCCCAACGATTCTAATGGCTTGACTGTGCTTGCCCTTCGCGCTAACCTTTTCCCTTGACAACCGCGAATAGTAACCGGGGTTACTGTCGCAAAACCGAGTCAACGGGTTGGCTCAAAGAAAGGCATTGCATCATGGCTAGCACGGATCTCGCGACAGTACCCAAGTCAATGAACGCCCTTCGGGAAAAATACATTTCCATGAAGGGGAAGATTTCTCGCTTGAACGAAAAGGCAGGCGAGACAATCGAAGGCGTGGTCACTACCCTGGAAATCCAGGGGGCCGCGTTCTTGTTCGGTGCCCTACAGGGGGCTTTCTACGAACCGAACCCCGCGAAACCCAACGACAAGCCGGGAATTCACCTTGTTGGAATTCCGGTCGAAGCCCTAGCGGGCATCGGCTTGGTTGTCGGCGGTTTCATGGGTCTTGGTGGTTCCCGTTGGTCGGACCACTTGACCCACTTGGGGAACGGTGCGCTTGCAGCTTGGACAAGCAACCTCGGAAGGGGTTGGGGCTTCAAGTTCCGAAGCGAAAAGAAAGCCGCCGGGGGCGCGACGAAGGGCGAAGGCGGGGATTCCTTGCGTGACCAAGTTGCGGCCTTGCTCGAAGGTGAAGACGAGTAGGGCATAGGCCCTAACCCGCTTGCGTATTGTGCGCAAGAGGCACGCAACCCGTTTCGGAGGTTTTCCTATGAACGACATTCTTGGTCTTGAAGAGTTGTTGGGTGAAGAGTTGTTGGGCGAATTGCTCGAAGGAATGGATGATTCCTCGGGTGAAGATGCCGCCGCAATTCTGGGCGAAGACACCATGGCCATTCTTGGGGCCGCGCTTCGTGCCAAAGGAAAGGGCGGCAAGAACATGCTTGCCAAGGCGATTGCAGGCCGCAAGCTTGCCAACTCCCAAGTTCTTTCCCCCCGCGGCCCTTCGTCAAGCGGTGTTCAGCCCATCGGCTTTGAAGCCTTGGGCGTTGCCGCCGGTGCGCAACAGATCGTGACCACTCAACCTCAAACGTGGTTCAAGCCCATGCGGTTGGTGTTCCCGGATTCCATCGCACCGTTCTTCACCCTGAACAACATCATCATTGGGAACAAGTCCCAATTCCCAAGCCCCGTGGCAGTTCCGGGGGAAACCTTCATTCCGGCGGCGGAAGCCGTTGTGATGGAGCTTGACACCGTCAATCCCGCTCTGAACTTGACCCTTGTGGTCACGAACATTTCGGGCGTTCCCCAGAACTTCCGCGCCACGTTCGTTGGGAAGCAAGTTACCCCCTAACTAGGGGGGCATCGGCCTTCACTTCCTTGGCAGTGGCAGAAGGGGGCCGCGATTGGCCATTATCGCGGCCCCCTTTCTTTTAGGAGTCTCACCCATGCCCGGACAATACACAGACAAGCCAAAAAGCGAACAACTAGCGGCGGCCCTTCGTCGGGTTCATTCCTTTGACGATGCTTCCCAAAAGCGACCTTTGCAAGAAAGGAAGCCTTCCCGCTTGGTTGGCATGCGACCGGCTAGGATTCTGGCCCCTGTTTTCACTGCCAACGATCCAAAGACCGCGAAAATGTCAATCAACCTTCTAGCCGGGGGGGTCTTCGGCTTGATGCTGCAAAACCTCGCTTGGCTTCGCACCTACCCCAACACGCCCGATCTGTATGCGTCGGGAGTAACCTACAAGCCCGAAAGGCGGCGGGTTCAAATGGGGAAAACCCTGGAATATGGCGAAGAATGGCAAACCATTCCTTGGGTCATTTATCGCGGTTATGGGGACTGTGAAGACCTAGGGGCGTGGCGTGCCGCTGAATTGCGCGCCAAGTATGGGGTCAAAGCAAACCCCTTCATCAAGGCCCGTCGCATGCCTTCGGGCTTTTGGCGCGCTCATGTGGTCGTAAGATGGCCCGACGGGCGAATTGAAGACCCTTCGGCAAAACTCGGAATGTATACCTTCACTTACTAGGCGCCATGATTCCCGCCGTCATAGGTCTAGCATCGGGAACCCTTCTTCTTCTTGGTAGGGAAGAAGAACCCGCGCCGCTCATGGTTAGCAGCATAGCAAGCCATGATGAAGCACTAGAAGTGCCGCTAGGGCTTACGCGTAAGCAATGGCTTGCGTTCTTGAAGGTGTCCATATGCGGGAATCCCAAGACGATAACCCCAAGCTTCCGGCTTGGAACCTTCGGCTTGACAGTGCGGCGCCTTTGCGACTTGGGGGCCATGAAAGACCCCCGCGTTATTCGATACCATGACCGTCAAGTGTGGGATGCGGATTGGTTGGAACCGGCAAACCTTCGGGCTTTCCAAGCTTCGCCCATGCTGCAATATACCTTGTTTGTCACTAGCTTGACCGGCTATTTCAAGGCCCCCGAAGTAGTCAAATCAATTGGCCAAGAAGTCGAGGGGGCGAAGGTCACACAAAGCGGCGCCTTGATGCTTGCCCATCGGGCGGGATTGCCGGGCATGGTGTCTTGGCTATCTGACCAAGACGTTAGGGGCAAGTTTTCCGACAACACAACGGCTTTCTTCTTGAAGGCAAACGGCATCTTTTAGTAACTGCGTTACGTAGGAGGGAACCCACCATGAACGAAATTCTAGGCAATGCAATCCTTGGGGCAGTCAAGCGACGCTTGCGGCAGAAGAAAGCGGCACGGCCCAAGACTTCGGCAAAGACGCGGTTTGCCCGCATGAAGTTGCTTGCGGCCTTGCGCAAGAAGAAGCTTGCCGCCGCTTCCAAGGCCAAGAAGCCGATTGTTCGGAAGATTCTTTCCCGCATGAGTCCAGCGGGCAAGAAAGCGCTTATCAAGCGCGCCATTCTCAAGAATCCCGCCTTGAAGAAGAAGCTTGCCGTTGCCGTGGTCAAGAAGCGGCTTGCAGATCGTCAAGCCGGAAAGTTCATGGCCCCCGGTCAACCCTACAAGACCCCGGTTCCTGCAAGCCCGGCGGCCCCCAACCCAACACGCGATCCAAGCGCGGCGCCAATCCCCGAAGAAGACACCATGTCACCCGCCGAAGCCGTGCAAGAAGAACAGGCCGAAGCGCCCATGGAAGAAGCCGCCGAAGAAGCGGCGGACAACGAAGAAGCCGCCGAAGAAGCCACGGAAGAAACCACCGAAGACTTGGCCGAAAATGCCGAAGCCGAAGCGGAAGACTTGACCGAACCCGACGCGGAAGAAGTCGAGGAACAAGCCGAAGAAGCCGCCGAAGACGCGGCGGAAGCGGCGGAAACGGCGGGGGACAACTTGATCCTTGGCTATGCCCTTGGCAAGCGAAATCAGCGCTTGCGCATGCGAAGGGGCGAAGCCTTGGCGGCCCACCGTGCGGCCCCCTTGTGTCGGAAGCTTGAAAGCGCTTCCCTTGGCGGAATTTCAGCCAAGAAGACCGTCAAGGGCGTGAAAGTCATTGCCCGCGCCAAGCGAGGCGACAAGAAGGCCAAGGTTGCAATCAAGGCGGTTGCCAAGAAGGCCGCCAAGGGCGACAAGAAGGCAAAGAAGGCAATGGCCCAACTCAAGATTTCGCAAAAGGTCTTGAAGAAGACCACGCCCAAGAAGAAGACCCTTGCGAAGAAGCCGCTTGCCAAGAAGACGGGCAAGACCCTTGCAAAGCGCAAGGTTCCTTACACCAAACCCGTCAAGGTCGAAAACACCGGGCTTTTCGCTCATTCGGCCCACCAAAGGGGCCTAGCGATGATTCCCGGCATGGCTAGGACTCGCTATGGCCAGTGGTAAGGGCAAAGCCCTAGTCATTGTCGGGCTTGGCGTGGCGGGGGCCGCCGCCTTGGCCGCAATGACCGGGGGAACGGCCCAAGCTTCGGAAGGTGCCGAACCCGCCAAACCACAACCCAAGGTCAAGACGACAAACCGCGTTGCCTTGGCAAAGAAGTATGCCAAGAAGTATGGGGTTCCCGCGTCGCTTGTTCTCGCTACCATTGCCGCCCAATCGGGGAACAAGGTTAGCGCGTATCGGGCGAACAAGCGCGGGGGGTCTTGGGGTTATGGTCAAATGACCCTCGCAACGGCCCTAGAAATCTATCCTAGGGCCAACACGGGCCTTCCTTGGGACAAGTCCGGGAAGGGTCTTCTTGATCCTGCCTTGAATGTCGCCTTGACCGCGTTCCTTCTGTCCCTTTGGTGGAAGCGCTACAAGAAAAACCCCCTTGGGTGGTTCTTGGCCGCTTGCGCCTATGTTCTTGGGGCGGGAAGGGTTCGGAAGGTGGTTCCCAACGATGCGGCGGGGAAAATTCCCAAACCCTTTCCGGCGGACTTCGCTTCCGTCAAGAAGCGTTATGCCGCCGCCCTCACGCAAGCCGATGTCAAGAAGGCGGTTGCCGAGGAAAACACGAAACCAAGCCTTGGGGCGGGGGAGTATGGGAAAGCCCTTTCCGCCAAGGTGCCGACCACGACAACGGGCTATCAAGCCCGCGCCATGTTCGGACAAATGACGGCTTGGCTTGCTAGGTCTTACGGGGTCTTGAAGGCTTACGACCCTTCGGGGATTGCCGCCGCTTCCCGCATCGACGCGGGAAGCATCAAGGCCGCCCGAGACTACCTAGACAGCACAAACACCATGCTTACGAAATACTACAAGCAAATGCCCGAAAGCGAAGCCGTCTTGACTGCCGACCAACTCAACAAGTTGAAGGTTGCCGTTTCGACTTCAAGCGTTGCCGTCAAGACCGTTGACGATCTGTTTGGCACGACCTTTTGGAAGGAACTAGGAACCGAAATCGTGCAAGCGGGCAAAGACATCATCAAGAAAGTGAACACAGGGATCGGATTCTCCGCCGGAATGATTGCAGCGGGGGCCGTGGGGGTTGGGTTTCTCATTCTCGCAATCAAGAAGTGAAGGGAAAACATGTCATCAAAAGCACCTATCATCTTGATTGGCGGCGCCGCAATCGTAGGGGTTGCGGTTCTGGCCAGCAAGAAAGCAAGCGGCACCACTGCAACCCCGGCGGCAACCCCTGGCAAGACTGCCAAGGATATGACCGACGCGCAAAGGGCCAAGCTTTCCAAGTGGGCCAAGGAAAAAGGGGTTCCGCTTGAAAAGGCTTGGGACTTGGCGCAATCGGTTTACGGGGGCTTGAAGCTGTAACCATGGCCCGGCTTCTTCCCGTATTGATTGCGGTAGGCATTGGCGGGGTTGCCCTCGCCATTGCAAGGGAAAGCCTTGCAACCGTCAATTGGGGGCCGCCGGTCGGCAGTGGCAAGAAAGGGGCCGCGAAAATGGCAAGGTCAATCAAAGAAGCGGCAAAGCGCTTGCCGAAGGAAGTTGTTGCCAGCGCTTCCAAGTGGGCCAAGGCAAGAGGCATTGCCCTAACCGATGTCTTGGCAACTATCGTCTTGGAATCGAGGGGGAACCCAAAGGCCCATGCGTTGACCGAAAAGGAAGATTCAAGGGGCTTGATGCAAGTCAACGTGAGGGCACACAAGGCCATTCTTGACAAGCTTGGTTACAAGCCCGAAGACCTTTGGAAGCTTGACGTTGGGGTCGAAGTCGGAACCGCTATCTTCGCGGCCTATCGTCAAAGGGTCTTGGATGCCATCAAGAAGAACCCCGTTGCCCAAACCCACGACGTTGGAACCCTAACCCGCCTTCGGTATGCTGGCCCGAAGTACGTTGACGCCATGCTTGCCAAGGCCAAGACCACGACAGACACGGCCCACCCATTCAAGAATGCGGAAGTGTACGTTGACCATTGGAAGGAAGCCAAGCAAGGCGTTGCCGAAGCCTTGGCCGCTGGCACTTACGCATAAGTGACCCTATGAACTATTACCCCCCGCCCCCCGGTTACACGCCCCCGAAGCCTTCCAAACGGAAGGCACGGGGGCGCTTGACCGGAAGCGAGGTTTTCCGAAGTGCCGTAAAACTTGGCGACGGCTTCAACAAGGCGTCAAGTCTGCAAGCGCTAGCAGGATTAGCGTCAGAAATCAGAAAGCTTGTCCGGGGATAAGCCATGAAGACCAAAACACACAGATCCGAAGAAGTGCCCGAAATTGTCAAAGGCGTTGCAAGGGTTCGCACCGATTCAACGCCCACAAGGGTCAAAGACCTAGCCAAATGGCTAAGGGAATGCCTTTACCTCATAGACGACGAAGAAACGGGGGCGAGGTTTTCCCGTATCGTTTGCCGTCAATTGGTGAAGGGCAACAAGCGCGGGGAAGAAGTCTTCTATTTGGATGTGCCAAAGAAGGCGGGGGATGATTGGGCCGACACTGCCGCCCTTGAAATCTACGGGAAACTACAATCCGAAACCGCAACCCTTGGGGGCTTGCAGCGCTTCGCCCTCTATTCCTACCATTCGGGCGACAATGAAGCCCACACAAGCCGGTTTTCAATCCGCATTCAAGGGATTGACGAAGACGACGACGACGACGGGCTAAACAGTGAAGGCCCGGACAAGCAAGGGTTGACTTCGCAAGCAATGAGGCATGCCGAGGTTTACGCCAAGCTTATGAGCGGTTCACAAGCTTCCATCATTTCGGGCTATCAGACTATGATTGCCCGCTTGTCAACCATGGTCGAAAGCTTGCTATCTGACAAGGTTGCAGGAATCGAAACCATGCAAGCCTTGATGTCAGATAGGGAAGACCACGAAATCAAGATGATTCAAGCCCGCGCCAAGGCCAAGGGCGTTGAAGGGTTCGTTAGTCGGTTGGGGATTCTTCTTCCGGCGGTTGCAAACAAGATTGCCGGTCAACCGATCTTCCCGGTTCAAGATTCTTCCATCACTATGATGACAAGGGCTTTGTTCACTTCACTTGCCGCCGATGAAAACCGCATGAAGCAACTTGCGGGCATCATGAGCACGGAAGAAGTGATTGCTTTCACGAATATCCTTGAAACCGTTTCGGGGAAATTCGATGAAAACGGCTTGCCCAAAAAGGAGGGTCAAGACGACGAAAACAAGGGTTAGCGGGTGAGAGGTTGCGACCCATTAACCGTCAAACAAGCGGCCAAAGAAAAGGAACCGGATACCATGGCAAATAGCACAGACATCGTCAAGCGTCAGTTGGTGTATTGGGCGCAAATCACTGCGGCGGGGGTCATTTCCAACCAAAATGGCCCGGCGGCATTGACCATTGGCATTGCGGCATCGGTCTACACCTTGACCATGCCCCCCAACTTCACCATTCCAATCAACCGCCGTTTCGTAACTGTCACGGTCAACAACCCGGTTGGAACCCCCGGTTCCAATGCAACCTATGATGCCGCCGCCAGTGCGGCCAACACAATCGTTGTGCGCGGTTCCGCCTTCGGCGGTGGCGCGCTTGACACCGCGTTTGACATCATGGTCGAACGCTTGGAAATGATGCCCTAACGGGTGAAGTAGGGGCCGCCCCTTATGGTGAATAAGGGGCGGCATTCCGCTTGAAGGCTTACGCGTAAGTGAGGGTAGGAACATGGCGCAACTGATTTCAGACTTTCCACAACTGGCCCTTGATACCGATTCCCACAGAATCGAAGTCTTTGCCGCTGTCTATGAACAGTTGACGGCAATGGGTTTGCCTACCCCCGGACCTTCCCCCGCTCAAATTACACGCGCCCAACTGTTGAACTTCTTGCAGAAGGAAGCGGGCAAGATAGTCAAGCAAGAGTTGCAAGACGCCAAATATAACGGGAAGACCGACGAAGAACAAACCGCGCTAGTCAATGACTACCACAAAGAACACGGAAGCGCGCCGCCGGTCAATCGAGTTTTTATCATGCTTCCCTTTGCCCCCAATGCCTTGACGTTGGATGACACGAAGGGATCGAAGAACAACGGAACCGACAAGGCCGAAAAGGTCAAATAGGAGTCTTCCCCATGGCCAACGAAATCAGAACCAAGCTAGACGCTTTCGCCAACTTCACAATCACCCTTGCTTCCCTCGCTTCGGGGGCCGCAAGACAGTCAACCATTATCACCAACCCGAACGCAAGACCGGCGGCCCTTATCAACCTTCGGATCAATAGCGGCAACGCCCCCGCCGCTGGCACAATCTATGAACTGTATTTGCTTCGGTCGGACAATATCACGACCTACCGAACCGACAACGCGGGGGCCGCCGATGCTGCAATAACGATTGTCAACGCCCAACTTCTTGGGACTATCGTTGTCACCAACAACGCAAACACCAATTTCTATGGAGACTTCGATACAAGCCCCCTTGGCCCCCTTGGCCCGGCTTGGGGAATCGCGGTCAAGAATTCGACTGACCAAGCCTTGAACGCGGCAGAAGGCAACCACGTCAAGGAATTTGCAACCTACTTGCCCGAGATCCAATAATGTCGCAACCGTCGGCATACCTGCAACGTGCATTGCCCGCCCGATATAGCGCTAGAGCGCTTTGGCGGGGTTGTCGTTGGGCGTTTGACTGCCGCCCTTGGTTGGGTCGCAATCAATCCGGGCCAGCCTTCGGGCACGACTCCCGAAGCAAGAACAAGGGAAGGTTTACGGGAACCCCCGGAACTCCCGCCGTCTTCAACCGCAAGGGGGGAAGGTTCGCTAGTTCAAACGCGGCCCAAACTAATCTAAGTTGGGATGATTTCCAATGGCAACCAATTCCACAACTTGGGATCTACATGTGGCAAGACACGGGGGGAATGTCCCTTGCTTGCTGCATGCAGTTTAGAACCGCATTGCCAGCGGGAAACCGCCGCATCTTGACCAAGCGCTTTGGGACTGCGGCCAACTTCCATTGCGGCGCGCTTTCGTTTTCGGTTGCAACCAACAAGTTTGAATTCAGCTATTGCAACGGGGTTGCAACGGAAAGCATTCTTTCTGGGTTGACCCCCGTGGTTGGGACAACTTATGTCATTGTCGGAAGGCATTGGGGCAACAACGCACTATCAAGGGCGGAACTTTGGGTGAATGGCAAACGGGAAGCGGTCAACGCGGCCCCCGCCACTTATCCAGCATACAAGAAAGACCCCCCGCTTAACTTCTTCGGGGATACAGGTTCGGGCGATGCCCCCGGAAACGAAGAAGCCAGCATGGGCGGACTTTGGGATCGGCCCTTGACTACTTCGGAAATTCAACAATTGACGGTCAATCCCTATGTCATGTGGGGGCCGCCGCCCTTTCCCCAAGGGTTGCCCTTTGCTGGACCGGGGGGCGTGCTAGACGGTTGCCGTTGCGGCGGCCCTTGGCTTCATGCTTGGTCCGGGTTGGGTTGACGCTTACGCGTAAGCTAGAAAGGACGCATCATGTTAGAAGGAATCGAAGTCACAGTATACGGGAACGATGCCGCCGCCGCCGGTAGGCTTCGCACCATTGGCGGCGCGGTTGCGGTTGCCGCCGCCGCTGAAACGCCTTTTACCGTTGTAAGTCTGCTAGAGTTTGGCTATCTGACCTATCTTCGGGCGGATTGCAATGTTGCAGGAACAACGGCGGGAACTTGGAACCTTCGCCTTGCAGCGGCGGGAACAAGCGTCTTGTTGTTGCAAATGCCCATTCCGGCGGCCCCCGTCGGCACTTCCTATTGCTGGCCCTTCCCGGTTCCATGGAAGACAACCGCGAAAGGGGCGCAATTCACGTTGACCCCAAGCGTTGCCACTATGGGAACATGGACTTTCGTTTGCAACGGGTTCTTGTCTTCTATCTAGGCCCCAATCATGCAAGCATCCATTCATGCCGTCAACGCGCCTTCGGGTTTCCGAAGTGCCACCTTCGGAAGTGTGGCGGTTGTGCAACTCTCATTGTGGCAAGAATGGAACGGAAAAGATGCGTCAACCAATCGCGGTGTTCTTCCTTGTTGCGACCCTTGCGGGTTGCGATGCAACAATCTATGAGGATGCGGAAACCATGAAAACACAAACCTTTTTTGAGAAATACGGACAAACAGAACTCGGGTCAACCAAGACCGTGGTTGCCAATGCCAACATTGGCGAACGTGGGCCGGAACAAAAGATGATTGACATTTCCGTTGACGATGCCGGTTCTTGCCCGGTTATCGTATCCTTCCGCGTTGAATATGGCGCGGCGGTTGGCATCGGTGGGCCGTTGGTCGGGATCGTCCAATACGGAACCGGGGGCGGGGAAACTCAAGTAGAGTTTGACATACCAAGCGGAAGGCATCCCGGTCAAATGGCCCCCCAAGGCCAGCCCCCGCGCTATCAGCCCATGACCAACACGGGAAGCGGCTTGAATGTCTACCTAGGGGCCGCTTCCCACGTTTCCGTTTATGTGCGCAATGATGGCTTCATTGCTTCCATTCAAAACGTGATTGCGCGGGCAAACCTTGTGCCCTCGCAAACCCCCAATGACTACGTTGGAAGCCCAAGCCCGGCAAAGGTCATTGTTCACGTTCAACCGGCGGAAGGAAGCGGGCATCCCAAGGTAGAAAGAAGCATTTGGGCTTGTGGGGGAGTCTTGGCCCAACCTGAAAGCGTCTTGCCCCCTGGCATGGCGGTTTGGGTTACCGTTCCCCCATTCTCTAAGAGTGTCAGGGTTCAACGAACCCCAAGCGGTTCCCCAATACAATTGAACTTTCACAACAATTTCGGTTTCAACTATCGGACAATCAACCTAGGCCCCAACGATGAAGGCCCGGTTGAGTTTGACAGTGCAACCGATGCAATCAATTTCTTCAACACGGGGGCCGCCAATATCGACATAATGCAAGCGGTCTTTGACGTGACCCCGGTCTAAGGCTTACGCGTAAGCCGGAAAGGAACCCAATGGAGCTACTAGGCGCAAGCATCGAGGGGACATATAACCTTGTCCCCCCGCCCCAAGTGGGCGGCATCTTCAAGAGGTTGAAGAAGGGAATCAAGAAGGCGGGCAAGGGGGTCAAGAAGGCGGGCAAGGGGGCTTACAAGCTGAACAAGCGGGTTGTCAAGACCACGGTTAAGCTTCATACCAAGCCCCTAAAGCTTGCCGCTAAGGCGGGAAAGTATGCCTTGAAAGGCGTTGCCAAGCTTGCGGCCAAACCCATTGTTTGGGCCTTCCGGAAGTTGGCGGGAAGACGGGCGGGTTATCTCGCCTACAAAGCGACCGGGCAAACGAAACCAGGGGCCGCCCAAAAGAAGGAAGCCGCCGCTTGGGCGATTCAGAAGGTTAACAAGGCTGGGGTTGTCGGGAAGTTGGCGGTTAGAATTCTCAAATTCGTTGACGCGCACAAGTCCGCCGGGGTCGGACTTGAACACGTTTCAACAGGTTGGGAAGAAGATGCCGCCGCTTGTGGTATGACAGGGGCCGAAATCGCGGCGGCGGCGGCAACAATCGTTGCCGCAATGGCGGGCTTGATGAAGTCACTCAACAAGCCGGGGGAAGCCCCCGCAAACCCGGCGGCGGGGGGTAAAGCGGAAGAACCGGAAACGGAAACACAACCCGTCATTGAATCAGACGATGAAGGCGGGGGCGACGAAGGCGAAGGTGAAGAAGAGACAACGGCGGGTTATCTCAACCGCGCCTTGATGAAGAAATTAAACACGAGATGGAAGCGAAGGCGGAACTTGCGCGGCCCGGTTCCTCCCCCGCCCCCTCCCCCACGAAGACGAAGGCCGCAATTCTAGGAGGTTGAAGGATGCCATTGAACCCGGATAGGAACCATTACAGCGTTGCGCCAGTTGGTAACAACATCATCATTGGGCGCGTCGCACTTCTCAAAGGTGGGCTTTCTCGGGAGAACGCCCTTAACCTCATTGGCTGGCTTGTTCTTGCCACCAATGCGAAGCCCGACGATATAGCGCGGGTTTTGTCGGAAGCTTCAACCCCCATCGGGAAGCAAGTTCTTCCCCCGGCGGTTGAGACTCCGAAGGTTTTGGTTCCCCCGGTTGCCGCCTTCATTGGTTCCATTGATGCGGAAGAACAAGCCGCAATCAATGAAGCCGCCCAAGCCGTCAACGCCCCACAACCCCAAGTGCCCCCCGCCGTTGGTGCGGGGGCGAGGACCACGGTTCCCAAGTCAATCGTTGTTGACCCCGAAGGGTTGGCCGATGCTTGGGGGAAGGTTGGAACATGAGCAAGATCCGCTTCAAGTTGACCTTCCGTCAAATCATGGTCGGAACCCAAAGGGCGCTTGTGATTGCAATAGCGCCAGTTCCGGGCCAAGCCGGTTGGTTGCAAGCCGTCTTGGCCCTTGAAAACGGCAAGATGATTCAAAAGCCAATCACTCAAATAGAGTTTGACATTGCGGCAAGACACGAAGTCACAATGATGGAAGCCGACGGGGAAGCCGCACCTTCGGTTGCCTATGACCTGAAACCGGGGGAAGTACGATGAAGATTGTTTTGAAACGCATTGTTGTATGGGTGACCTTCTTCACTGCCTTGGCGGGCTTGGGGAAGTTTGCCCTTGCCAACCCGGACGATCCAACCCTTGGCGGTTGCGTTGTTCAGAACCCGGACAACACTTGTAAGGTGTCCGCCCATCCAACCGTTTTGGCGCCGCTTGGCGCGGTCAACTTGAAGGAAGGGAAGATCCTGTATGGTATGCAAGCCGTTGCCCTTGGCGCTTGCTATGGGGTCACTTATCAACCCGGCAAATGGTACGCTTCGGGGGCTTCCTTCTGTTTGAATGTGGCGGGGGGAAGTAGCGCCCCAACCCAAGTATTCCCTTCGGGGGTTCTTCAATTGGTCAATTGGGGGGCCGTTGGTATGGGGTCACTGTGTACCGAACGAACCGGGGGCGGCGGCTTGAACTGTCAAGCGTTCCTCTTGTTCGGGGTCAACGTACCGATACAGTGAAGCCATGTTGTGGGAACTCATAGAAGCGGCAACCGGGGTTGACCGTACACATATCAAGAACGCAATCAAAAGCCGATGCGTTCAATATGTGGAACTAATCATTTGCAAGTGTGGCCATCCCAAATGGGAACACTTGCAGGAAGGGGGAAACGCGGCGAATTGCAACAAGTGTGCTTGTCCGGGGTTTGAACCAAGAAACAAAGTCTAGGAGGTTCCATGTCATGGCAACAAGTGGTTATCTGTTCTGTCTTCGTGGTCGGGGGCGTTGTGTTGGGACTAGAGGGGAAAGAGACTCTAGCGGCAACGATTCTTGGCGCGGCGGCGGGATACTTGGCGCAACCACTGTTGACAAGGAAAGGGATTGACGGAACCCCCTAGGGCCTAGGCGCTTACGCGTAAGCGGATAGGGTCGCACTCGATAAGGGTGCGGCCCTTTTCGTTTTTGGATAACAGATTT
>PDVH01000118.1_pt1 | contig 21189 bp, 37 predicted proteins | sample 1369781 | NCBI WGS metagenome assembly PDVH01 (sample SAMN07795378, study PRJNA414565) | Alkali sediment metagenome, whole genome shotgun sequencing project. | isolation source: glacial lake sediment | place: Bosnia and Herzegovina: Donje Bare Lake | collected 2016-06
AAGGCGATGGCGTCCTCGAAGCCTACGGCACGGGTATCATCGTGGTCCTCGCCCATGACGATGTGGAAGCGCAGAAGATCGTGGACAAGGCGTGGAACTTTGATTATCCATCGTATCTCGTGGCCAAAGCTGAGATCATCGACTTGACGATCGACCACCCTGCTAAAATCTGGTCCCTATACGGGAGCGCGTGAACATGGACATCATCAAGAAAGGATCGACCATCAGGTGCCCGCACTGCCATGCGGCATCAACACTCGTTGGCAAGGCTGTCGATGGCAAGGAGCACTGCCTCGCGTGCCACGAGGCATTCGACGATCCACCCAAGAAGAAGTGAAACGTCATGACTGAGAGAGAAACAACATTCGACCCGGAGAAGTTCTTGCTCGTCTTTAACGAGATGTTGAGCGAGCTCTGGAGAAACGATGCTAATGCACGGTTGCACGTCGCGGACATGTTACTGATGAACCAGCTCGTGCTTCGCAGCATTGGCTATCTCAAGGCGGAATGCCATGCCCGTGCCGACGAGCTCGGCATGGAACGGAGAAAGATCGATGCCATCCGCGATCTTTTCTTGCACATGGATCCGGGGCAAGGCTTTGCGAGTATCACGGATTGGAAGCGTGCAATGGAGCCTTTGCTCCTGGATCCAAAGGATATCGACACGAAGTGAGTGAGCCATCATGAAACGAGAGAGAGACTCGCATGACGAGAAACCATCGGGCATGATCGACAAGATCATGGGCTCGATAAGCATTGCTTTGCTCGTGATTCTCGGGGCTATATGCGCCGTGTTCATGCCACGTGGCCTCAAGCGACAAAAACACGATACAAAGATGATCACGCCATGATCTTAAGCCCAAACAAGAGTGTCGAGTTCATCAAGGCCATCTTTGCCGACGAGCGATTCGACTTGATCCAGATAGGAGATTATAGCATCGACCGGAACACGTTGATAAACGTTACATCGGAGCCTGTCGGGGAAGACGAGCGCATCTTGATCGAGACATCGGAATACAGGATGCATATCTTTGCTTCCCAGATCGACCACATCGTCCAGGCCAAGGAATCGAGCAGGGCGACCTTCGCCGACATGATGAAAGACGAACGCGTTGATGCCATCACCATCCGATATGACAACGATAATGGCTTGCCCGATGTGGTCATTCGACCTGGCGATGTCATGTCATCGAGGGCCAATGAACGTAACCACCTGGCCACCTTGATCGAGACCGATCACGAGATCATCGAAATACGGTGGGCCATGGTCGCTTCCATCGGCGCGACAAAGAAGCCCGGGAGGCGATGACATGGCAGGCGAATGGTTCGTGGTGTACTTGATTCCCTACACGGATGCAAAGGGAGCGCACCTTTATGTCGGGCAATGCGAGGTCTCCCGGTTCATCACCGGGAAACGCCTGGCCGAACATGACAAGAACCGCTTTGGAACGAACCGCCATCGGACAGGCGAGCCACGGGCAGTCATCGTGATAGGGCCACCATATGCTCGCGGGCTGCAAGCATCGGGCACGATCAACGTGGCCAGGGTGCTCTTGCCGAGCCGGAAAGTAGCGGTTGGCATCGAGAAGTTCGTGAAACACATGAGCAAGTCGAAAAGGCTAACAGCTTATGATCACTGCGCTTGCAAGCCGGAGGACGTGCTCGAATACTTGAAGGTGAAGGGATCAGATGAGCGGTAAAGAAACGATAAGCGTGCATCGCCAGACCGAGAAATACGAGGTCAAGTGGAGCTTGAGCGGGAAAGGCGCCAGGGCCGCAAACAAGGCATTGATGGACGTGTTTGACAAAGTCGACAAGATGGAGGACAAACGCGGATGAACGTCGAACAAGCCAAGAAGATCCGGGACAAGCTCGGCTGGTGGGCTGTCGCCTTGCTTTTATTTGCATTGCTTGGCGGAATATTCTACTTGCTCACGCTACTGCTCACGTTCCCTGGTGCTTTCACGACGATCGTCGTGACATCGACCGTGCTTTCCACCGCGGCCCTTGCTATTTACAAACGATTTATCGAGAACCACGCCGATGCTATCGAGGAGGTCGAACACCATTGAACTATCGCATCAACAAGCAAAAATGCCCGAAGTGCGGGCGGTTCAGGAGCATCGAATCCCCGGCTGATCTTTCGGTCGGGTTGATTGGAAACGCGTGGTGGTGCAAGCATTGCAACCCGCCACTTCCCAAGACACAAGAGCGAAGGCAATTGATAAAGGAACTTCGTGAAGACAACGAGAAGGCAACAAAGAACCCATGAATGGAGAAGAGAAACATGCCAAGCAAGAAGATACGGGAGAACGTCTTTCATGTCCGTGTTGGTGCGATCGGCACGGACACGTTTTCAGCGAGTTATGGCCGGATGGAGAACACGAATCCTGCAAAGCTGGCCTTGAGCCTGGTCAACTTGTGCACGACTGATTTGTTGCATTGTAACCCTGACAAGCCGGGGGATGACAAGATGCGGCGAGACTTCTTCATGGCCGTCGGGCTCTACTTGATACAGATGGCCGTGCCAACCGACGAGGCAAATGGCAAGCCATTGAAGGATATCTTGGCCCAGTGTGAACTCTTGTTGAACCAGTGGGAGATGGATGCACCGAAGCGTGATGCCGAGTTCGACAAGCTCATGCGAATCAAACAAGTGCCGGCAAATCCCATAAAGAAATGATCCCATCACGTCCTATAGAAGAAGCTATCCGGGTGCCGGCAAGGCCGCCGGCGCTCCCCTCTTTTTTTTGATCGCGTCAGCCCCGTACCTTCAAGCCAATCGCCACGATCGTGAAGAAGATCGTCAATATAAGAAAAACCAGGATGATCTCGCCATACACTGCCGACACGGCGAATAGCGAAAAGAAGCCTTCCAGCGTCGAAAAGTCAAGAGATGCAGCAAACGATGCATACGTGATCAAGAGCCCGGCCAGCGACACGAGCGCGAGTACCGTGGCGATGATCCATGCCCTGGATTTTGGTTTTTGTACGGAACGCTTGGTTGGCATGCATGCACCTATCGTCTCGCCTTATTTATTGATATTCACCGTGGCGGGTACACGTGATCGATCAGCGCTAGTTCGAATGCCCTGGCTCGGGTATCAATAAATAACCGCGGGCTCATTCGAGGTCAGAGCATGATGCCGAGAACGATCTATGCCATCGAAGGCGTGACCCAAAAAACCAAGAGGGCTGCGTTGTTAGCATTGTTGGAGACAAGCGGGTTTTACAAGATCCTGGAGCGCAAAGACTTGGAAGCCCCCATCGTGATCAAGGGAAACTTCACGCCGACCAGTCAAGTGAAATACCATTACTACACGGACCCCACCTTGATCAACGTCCTGGTTTCCGAGATCGCACGGGTCGGGTACAAGAACGTCGCCGTGGTGGAGTCCGAGACACACTTCTCGGATGCCTACCCTAAATCGAGCCCGGAGAACACCGCCAAGGTGATCGGCATCAAGGGCAAGGTGATCAACCTGTCCCACGCGCCGACGACCCGGTTCCAGCGGGAGGGTGGCAAGATCAGGCTCTCGAACGTCATGATCGAGGCCCAAGAGAAGGGGCTCATCGTGAACTTCTGCAAGGCGAAGAACCACGAGGTCTTCGTCATGACGGCTTGCTTGAAGAACATATATGGTTCGATACCGGCCAAGAACAAGTTCACCTTGTTCCACCAGAAAAGATCAGGCATGGACGTGCCCATGGCCACCCACGTGGTCAACACGATCACACCACCACATTTCCACATCGTGGATTTCATCGAGGGCATTGACGGTGACGAGCGCGCCTTGTTCTTCAAGCCATTAAAAGCCGGAAATCGAGGCACGGGGATCGACCCTGACCTGGACAAGACATACTACCCGGCGAGGATGATCTTGTGCGGCCAGGACGGCTTGGCCCTCGACAAGTTCATCACGTTGAAGATGGGGCATGTAGACCAAGACGAGAGCCCGATCACGAAATACCATGCCGAGCAAGTCGGCAACTTCGACGTGCGGCGAACCCGTGTCGTCGGCTCTACCTTCGACCCACTGCCTGGCTGGAAGAAGGTGAGCTGGCATTGGCTGATCCACGGCATAATCGAACACCAGCTCCCCGTGAACGAAGCGACGATCGCGGCGGGCATACGTCGCTACCATTTTGATCCCGAACTAGCAAACGAGGGCAAGCCGGCCACGCGGCGATCGGGTGAAAATAAATAGGCGGGTGCGGTAGATCGTCCATGCTCGAACGTGCCACGCGCATCGACTTATCGCGATACCTTGGCAAGTGGTTCGAGGCGGCAGCCTTCCCGGCATGGTTCGAACGAGGTGCGACGCGCGTGACCGCGAGGTACACGCAGCGTGACGGTTATGTCGAGGTGCTCAACACATCTTATGCCGGGGGACGTTTCAAGTCCTCCATAACCGGCAGTGCCATCACGTCCGACAAGCCGAACGTGCTCCGTGTCGGCTTCCCCGCGTTCAAGTTCCTTTCGCCCATGACCGTCGTGGCAAGGGCGGATTACGTGATCGAGTTTGTTGACACGGGATACAAGTACGCCGTCGTGGGCAGCGGCGGCAAGCGGTACCTCTGGATCCTCGCGCGGCAACTACCCGTTCCACCTGCCATCTATGACTTTCTCGTTGCGAAGGCGAAGGCCAAGGGATACAACGTCAGCAGGCTGGTGAAAAGGGATTGATGACAAAGAAAAAGGACGAATTCATAAAAACGCCTTAAGGATTAATTAAACGTGGTGAAATATCATGGCAAAATCAAAACATGGACGTTTCCTCACGAGGTGGTATATAGCGACGACCGAGGACGAGGCAGAACGAATGGCCGCGTTAGATCATACCCCCTTAGATGAGATCAAGAAGACGTACAAAGTGAAGCCTTTATGTGTCTCGGTGAAGTTTGGTAACTGGTCATATTGGAGTGACGGCATATGGATTGATGGGCACACATTCGTCGGGGAGAAGCCAACAAACTGTGTAATAGCAAAGAGCGTATGTGACTTCATTTCCAATGCGGCGGGATCTGACAGTGGAATTCCGAGCAAGAGAATCTTGAACATACTCGTCAAAGCCAAAGGTATAACCGAAGGAATCGAACATCCAGTTGCTAAAGGCAGAGGAAGCTATGCACGTGCCCGGATCGAGGAATATGATGTCGATATGGGGGAAAAAAAGCAAATAAAGTTGTTTGTTGCAACGGTCGGATATTCCGAAGGTTATTTATTCGAGGTCGAACGCACGTTGGAAGACGCAATGCGATATTTCAGGTAGATTGGGCAACGTTGGCCAGCGGGTGAAGATTGATCATGGGTCGTAAATATTCCGTGCGAATCGTCGATGCCGACGGTAACCTCATCTTGCAGTTTAAGGGCACGGTGATCAAGAAGGAACAAGGCCGCGGGCGCAGTGGCATCGGTGACGTGGACGAGACGCTGTATGTTTTGAGGCCCAAGTTCAAAGCAGGCGATAAATTCAAGGTGGCTTGAATGAAGTTAAAATCGTCCAGTCGGGGTTTATCATCATGAGAAAGAAACAAAGCACGATTACTGAATACGCCAAGCTGCGAAAGATCGCAAATCGAGACGATGCCATTGATTTCCTCGCGCAAAACGCGAGTTTTGATAGCGACGACCCTCAAGGCTCCATCATGAGAATATTTGCAAGGGAAGAAGCCGCCGCCGATGCATTGAAACGATTTAAAATTCCGAACTTGTCCAGCATGCGAGGTTTCTATAATAAGCACGAAGAAAGGTGGGGCACGCGAGCGCATTATCATAAGAAGTTACCTGACTCGCCTTTCACAGCAGCGGGAACTCTACGCGATGGATGGAAGCTCAAGACCATTAAAGTAATCGCGATCGTGGATGGCAAGCGTCGTGATATCACTGTTAAAGCTTTCGTCAAGGAAAATTATGCACTCGCAGATCGGGCTAAGTTGAAATGGTAATCTTATTTAAACATAGATGAGACAAGGTGGCTTGAATGAAACCCCGTGACAGGAACATCAGCTATTACATCGATCTCAAGTGGGAGGACAACAAGCCGCGGATCTATGTCGCCGGGAAGCCGTTCCTCTATTGCTCGTTCTTGGTGGCACACGTGGACACGTCAAATCCCAAGACGAAAGAAATGACCATTGAGGACCTGGCCGACCAGCCAGGCGCTCGCAACTTGGAAGGCATCGATGCCGTCGAAGAGGGCTTGCTCACGGCCGAGGAGGTCATGTTCGGTTTTGCCAGCTCCCTCGAAGGCTGGGTGCGCGAGGGCTATGCATCCGAGGCATTGCACGCCAACTTGTCATTCCCATTGCTGCGGGAGCTTGTCAAAGCCGGCGACCCAAAAGCGAAGCCCGTCATGCATGCGGAGATCGCCAAGCGGATCGCCTTTGGTCATCTCGGCGCGATGATCGCCATTCTCGACACGTGTTCCGACGAGCTTGAACCCGATGAAATACGGGCGATGATGCGGCATTCCGGGACGTGGATCCAGCTTGCTGAGTCGGAGCAGCCAAGGGTGCTCGATGAACTGGCGAATTACGTCGTCTCCCACGTGTTCTCGTTTCACATCGAACCTAATCCTCGATCGTGGCACGAGTTCGTCGATACCGCCGATGCTGCCAAGTCATGCCTGGTCAACATCGCGGCCAGCCGCGAAGCATCGGGTACGACGTTGATGGCTTTGCCACGGCAACTCGATCGGTTGTTCAGCTGGTATATCGAGAAGGCAAAGGAGGCCGGGTTCACCCCGTGGGTTCGAATGAACTTTCCCGAGATCAAGACAGCTATGGACGAGAACCTTGCCGGGAACCTCAACACGCCGGGCGATTTGCTCGTGGACCTGGCCAGAAGCCCAAACGTCGAAGTTCGGGAGCGCGTGGCGATCAACAAGAAGACGCCTGGCCGGATCTTGTCCATCCTTGCAACTGATAGACGTTGGACAGTGCGGCAACAAGTCGCTTACAACAAAAACACGCCTGTCGAAGCACTGAAGGCCCTGGCCGCCGATGACGAAGGATCTTGGGATGTCAGGATCGCTGCCGCTGGAAACAAGTCAATGCCGGGAGATGTTCTCGAGCGGATGTTCAACGAGATCATGAAGCAAGGCAACTTCGCCAACGACGAGACTTTGATGCTCAAGGAGATCGCTGCCAATCCGAACACGCCAGTGCCGGTACTTGAACAATTGCTCAAGTTCGATTATAAGCGCCGCAATGCTTATCATGCTTATACTGAAGCTGTGGCTTTGAACCAGGCAGCGCCACAAAAGATGCTCGCCGAGCTGGCGAAGCACTTTGATAATGAGGTCCGCGAGCTGGTCGCCATGAACCGCAACACGTCATCGAGCACGCTCTTGTTCCTATCCCACGATGAAAACGAGGGTGTCAAGCGAACGGCGATTACCATGTTACGCAAAAGGCGGGAAGCTGGGCTTGAACGAAACCAGTACTGATAAGAAAGTTCGGAGCCACGTCGCGATGAACCTTCATACAAATGGATCGATAATAGCAAGCATGGTCAACGACCCGGCTCTGGATGTACGCCAAGCGATCGCGTCTAGCAAGAATACTCCGGGTCCTGTCTTGAAACAGCTTTACGAGATCGACCAGTCCGATGACATCGTGTATAACCTGACACAGAATCCTAATGCCCCTGCAAGCTTGTTGCGTGAAATGGCCGAGCCTGGCAAGATCAAGCTCGGTTATTTGGCCTTCATCGCGCAAAATCCGAACACCCCGCTCCATTTGCTCCTGGAGCTTGCCAAGCATCCCGATGGCTTGGTCAGGCTTGGTGTCGCCAGGAACAAGAACGCCCCGCCAGAGCTTTTACAACGTATGATCGCTTCGGGGGAATCAGTCGTCGCTAAAGCGGCAAGGAAGACATTGAAAGGCGAGATACAAGAAGTGAAGCAACCATGACGAGTGACCCGCGAATCGTGCAGCGGGAAGTCATCAATGAATTCATCGACCTGGTGTGGGAGCGAAGCTTGAATTCGAAGTATGGCCGCCCGCGGATTTACGTGGCTGGCCGCCCGTTCTTGACGTGCTCGTTTCTCGTGGTCAAGGTGGACCCGAGCGATCCAGCCAATCAAGGTGCCACGGTCGAGCAGCTGGCAGATAGACCAGGTGCGAGCGTGTTGGAAGGGCAAGATGCCGTGGGAACGACGATCGATGGGTACACGCTCAGCAAGGAAGACGTGATGTTCGGCTTCAGGTCATCGATCGAGGGATGGATACGCAATGACTATAACACGCAATGCCTCGCAGCCAACTTGTCCTTCCCCTTGCTCAAGGAGGTGGCACAGGCCGGGGACAAGAAGGCCCAGCGCGTCTTGCAAGCCGAGATAATCAAGCGGCTCAAGGAAGATTATCCAGCCACGACCATTGTCGTCTTGGAAACGTGCATGAACGTGATCGACGAGGACACGACGGCGTGGATCGTGAAGCACTTGATCGAACCTCATCTCGGCGAGGTCGAAAGCGAAAAGCTCAATTGGTTTGTCAAGATCACCGAGCTATCCGTTCCTCTTGCAACAGCGCTGCTGGGCAGCAAGGACGCTCGCGTTCGCAGACAAGCATACATGCACATACATCGGTTCAAGGAGCTTCTAAGCGATCAAGAGAAAAGGCTTATCATGAACGTGCTGAAGCACGAGACGAGGCCAGTGGTGATTCAAGAGTTCGCGCCCGATATCGATGATCCAGCGATATCAGCTGCAATCCTGGGCACATTACTCAAGAACATTCAACACTACCAAGCTGGCGCCTCGATGCATGACCAAGCTAAGACCTCGATGCATGATAGTGATGAAGTATTCGATCATTATGTCGTGATCAAGTCAATCGTGGAAAATTCTATAACATCGCCAGAAACCTTGAGCCTGGTCATGGACTTCGCCCGGTTCAAATCGATGGTCGATGTCGAGGATTCATTGGATAGTCAATTCCATGTCATCCCGATGTTTGACAAGCGATCAGCCATCGTCGAGGCAGTGATCAAGACACACCACGCTCCTCACACTGCTATCGAACAAGCGATAGGCACGTTAAAGTTAATAGAGGACACACGTGAAGCCGCTGGCGAGCTCTTGAAATTGCGATTGAATGAAAAGAAGGCAAAGATGCTCTTGGCAGCTGAAGCTCGTTCGCTGCGGCGGGCGATAACTTCGGAACCCGCGGCAGGACCATTCCTCATGCCATTGACCACCACGTTTGTCCAGCATTATCATAATTTGCGGGCCGCGCGTTCAGAGAAGGGCTGGGACGTGCTGGGCATGACAGGCCCTGGTACTGCTGGATATCGATCGGTCAATTACACGGAGGCGAACTGGGAGTTCGAGGAATTCTTGCGATACACGGGGTTGAAAGCGGCGGCTGGCTGGCGCACTTCAGACATTATTGACTTGGATGGCACCTACACGTTGACCTTGTTTACCGGGACATGGAAGTCACTACAGGACTTCGCCGAGAAGCAAGGCATGAAGATGGGCCGAGCTCCCTTCGTCGTGCCCCTTCTTGCATATCGCGTTTATGAAAGCGTTTATTTCAAGGATGGCAACGTGTTCAGGCTCGATGAATACAGCACGCCAGCGGCCAGGCTTTGGTCACGAACAGGCTCGGACGAGAGTGGCCACCAATGGAAGCCAGTCCAGGTTTCCAAGAAGCTTGCCGACTACATGCGATGAGTATAAATAAATAATCCAGGGCAAGATCGTGGTATATCATGACATCAAACAAAGTCGGCATCGGATTCATCATGGTAGTGGTGTTATTCATCATCGGGATTATCGCCATTGGCATGTCAGCAGTGTACTTCCTTGGCTTGTGGGACACGCCCATCTTGCTGGTTAGCATGGGTAGTAGTTTGACCTTCGGGATGCTGTTCGTGGCGATGCTATTCGGCGTGATCTGTTTATGTTTCGCAATTATCTGGGTCATCAAGCATGCATCGTCGAGCGCTAAATCAAGGAGATCCAGTGCCAAGAAGTAAAGCTTGACAAGGAGATGAATTCAAACCAATGACCAGGAAATCAATGACGCGAGAACTATCGGCAACAATCGTGAAGAGCTTGGCAGCCTTTGCCATAGCATTCATGGTCGTCTTCGGGGTCTTGTTGATGGTGGGTGGCTTCAAGCCAGGGCCTGCTCTGGCTCCTGGACGACATTTCCCCGCGGCGGAACAAGAGAACATATTCACCACGGTCGATCAACTCTTCACGCAGAAAAATGCTTATACAGCAGGCATGCTTGGTCCCTCGAATCCGATCCGTGCCGGTTTAGGGATCAATGGCTGGGTCTGGGTCGGCACGTTCCCATTGAATGCAATATCTGCTGTCACCAATTACCTCGTCAACGCCACCGGTTTCGCTATCACGACGCCATGCATTCTCTTGTTCGAGAACATCGCGCGTCCATCGTATCCACAAGGATTCGATCCGGTCAAGGGCTCGTGGGGCAACACGGAATCGAATAACGTGGTAACTCGCTTGGGCGTATATCATGAAACCACGGAATCGAGTTGGATACTATTCGATGCGACCAGTTTCAACAATGCTGTCCTCGCAGATTATCCAACCTTGAACGTGTATTACTTGCGAGCTTGAGCCTAGAAATCGTCCAGCTTGGTGACCCTCGCTTGCTTGGGCACTTTTTTTTCAATCCCGATATCAGCTTCGTAGATGGTCTGGCAGAAGCCGATGCCTTTCGATAACCATATCTTCGTGATATCACCAAAGGCAATCGAGAGCTTCCCGTCCTTGTCTTCGGATCGGAGGGCCAATGCCTTCGTGTCGAGCCAGACACGCGTGTCGGGAAAAAAATCGATGTACTCGACATCGCCCGGCCGTTGTAGCATGACCCAGATATACACGTCAACGTAAGGCATCGAAAGCTCGATCTCGTTGCGCGTGGTGAAGGCATCGCCCGTGAAGATGCCTTGTCCCGCGAGCCATTCAAATGCTTTCTTGAAACACGATTTCATGAAGTAATGGCCGCAATTCGTCACTGGCCTGTTACCATGCGTTGACGTGCGAGCGCAGTAACCCGGGGCCCCGGTAAACATGCATGAACCACAAGCCAGGGGGAACTTTGCTTGCAATCGCCGGTCATAATCGTCGACGATGCTTTCTGGCACGTGGATCAATCTTGAGCCCCTCGTTCGCCATAATACTTGAGCTTGTCCTTCACGTAATCGGAAACCATGCCCGTGCGGGCGAGCTTGACGACCAGCTTGGGAACCACGCGATAAACGGCGCCGAATATGATGACCGATGCGATGACGAAGGGCCAGCGGAAGCCTTGTATCGCCGTCGAGATTCCCGAATAAATCAATGGCAAAGATTGAAAAACCAGGCAGGCCAATCGAATCCTCTTGATGGGGGCGATGGGATATATATCATCCCACGGTTCGCTCTCGGCATCGTAGACCGTGCGCAACCGTTCCAAGTCGGCCTTGATGTCGATCCCAATCATGACGGCAGTTAGTTCCAGCAGGATGAGCGTCGAGCATTCGAACCCGACAAGCAAGGAGATTCCCATGAGCGGCCACGTTGCCTCGATCAAGATCGCCAAGTACACGGGACTCAAGGATGTCATTGCCAAGATGAACGACATCAAGAGCGCCACGATGTAGTCTTTCGTCGTCATGCGATTCATTTCACCAACTGGTTCCTAATGCTGTCCTTGAACTTGATCTTCGGCAAATGCCCAAACGTGCCCATTATCTCGTCGGGCTTGAGATACACGGGCGGCGTGCAATAATTCATCGTCCCGATCCAGAAACTCTCGGTCACGTAGGGGATCGTGAGCTCGTAGAGCCGCAATATCCCGTCCAAGTAATCCAAGGCGGGTTCACACGAGATGCTCGTCTTGAAATCGTTCATGAACGCGTGCTTCAACGCAGCGAGGCGCTCGGCAAACGGCGGGGCTCCCGGTTCCCATTCCTTCAGCACTGAATCATCGGCACTCGTGATCGTGAAGCGGAACTGGATCTGGCTCTTGTAATACCCGAACCGCGAGACGATCTCCTCGACCACGGCGAGATGTGGCTTGGTGGTCACGAGCACGTTGTTCCCCGCCCGCAGCAACTTGAAGAGCACGCCCATGCAAGGCTCGAGCGTTGGCCCCGGCACGAGGTCGTGACTCGTGGGGAACATGATGCGCCCGGTTCGCTTCTGGTACTTCTTGTTGGCGTCCTTGACGCGGACGCTCATCTCGTGCCAGTTCTCCGCGGTCTTTCGGCCGAAGCGGATGGCCATCTTCTTGGCGTAGCAATTATGTGAAACAATACCATTGGCAATGAACGTTTCAGTTGATGTTTGAAAATCGACCATCCGAATATCCCTTCCTAAACACTCTATGGATATGATCTTCGATTGAAGTCTTTGTTTTAACATACACGCCAGTAGTCGCCGGCGTATATTTGCCGGATTGAACGTTTGAAAAAATCGTATATATTCGGGTACTCCACCTCTAACACGTGTAGTCAATATCTTCTTGCCATCGTATTGATCCTTGGCATAATCAAAACTAAACAATTCAAGACCTCTTATCAGCATCTCTTGATTCTCTTGTTTGATGTCACCCATTCTCAAGATATTACAAGAGAACGACCCCTCGGAATCAAAGAATCCACCCACGTAACCCCGCAAGAACTCTCGGGTTTCTTTGAGAACGACGAGCTCTTGAATGTGCTCGAAGCTTGCTCTATCATTCTTACGGATACCATTACTTCCTTCCATGAACTTGAACCAGTTCGTTGCTATACCAAAATGACTGAGATATTGTCGTGCTCGAATTAAGGGGCCATCATCCTCCATCGTTATACGGAATTGATAGGTAACATCAGCCCCCTTTCGGCGTATGTTATCATACACGTATTTCTTTAACACGCCGTCGCCGCGTATCAAACCACATAGGTAACCTTTCATATAATCATTCGTCTCGATAAACTGTTCAGATATGGGTAAATAGACACGTCTTAAAGTATTATTAATAGTCAAATATGGGCGCCGGCCTTCCCCCGACATCTTCCCATCTGTGAACTTCCAGCCTCGATTCGTGAGCCATCCGTGATCTCCAGAACAGGTTAACTCGATCCCATTATCAAGTACGATCTTCCACGCCAATTTCTCGCTGTACCATTTTTCTTCAATGACAGCTGGAACGATACGCATATAGTTGATATCCTTGGTGATACCAATTACTTTATCGCCGATTTGGACATCTTTAGCCTTTTTTACAGACGAATCAAACATCAATATCTCGGTGTTCTCATCCACGCAATACAGGCAGTCGTGGGCGCAGCCGTCGATGAGATTCACGTTGGTATCAGCCCATTCTTTCGTGCCTGACGTGGCTCCCTTCCTTGTATTTGTTGGGCTCATTTGATCATGTCTCTTTCTCGTTTTCTTTCCATTACCTCTTTGGAAGCAGCTATATCCTTGCCTTCCTTTTCTTTCTCGTTGAAATCAGCAACGCATTGCATCCATTCTTTCATGAATCGATCGCAGAGATCATCGATGAATTGCTTGTGCTCGTGTTCTGCCTCCGACAGGAGGAACTCGCGGATGTGATCGCCCGAGTCCACGGTCGGCTTCGAGATCCACGGATTCATGAAGGGGATGCCTCCAATCTCTTGATTCGTCCTTTCAAGATGATTTGGCCTTCGTGGCATGTTCCATTACCTCTTTGATCCAAGCATTCCTTGATATAGTAATATCCCTTGGCATCCCGCGTGTAATACCGGTGGCGTTTCTTGAAGGGAATCTTTATCTTCGAGAAATATTCCATCACCGACTTGTCGGGACACATCACGACCACGGTCATGGGATAGACGCCATGGCCGCAACAACTAGCCATCGGCCTGAACCCTTCGGCACGGATGCGATCGAGCACGGCTGGTAAACACTTGTCGATACGCGGGTTTTGATAGGGCAGCTTGTCACACATGATGGATTCATCTCTAACGTGGATCATATCTCGGCTCGTCGCAGCCGACGGGCATCCACGCGATGACAAGAGGGATGCTGCATAAATCAGTGGGTTTGCGTGGTAGCCCGTCCTTGAAGCAATAGAACGGCTCGCCAGCGGTTATCACGAACCGCTTGCATGTCCCGCATGTCGCCCACGAAGGCGCCGCGATCGGCGGATGGTCATTCCTTGAAGTCAAAGAGCGACACCTTCTTTTTAGCGGGCGCTGGCTTCTTGGCCGGGGACTTCACGGGCTTGGGCAAGATCATGCCCGCCTTTGAATTGAACAAGTTGCAACCGGGATATTCCAGGGTGCAGCCATCCTCGCGGTAGCAAGCATGACATTGCTCGGGCCGTGGCACGGCGAGGGGCATCTTCTCGGCGGCCGCGTTCATGGCAGCGAGCTTTTTGGCATCACGTGAATGCAAGGCGACCTGGCCATTCCCAACAAAATACACGTCGGGATCGATGTATCGTTTTCCTTCAGTATCGGCATGGCAATAATCACACAAGCATAGCTCGCCGGGATAATCCTTGTACACGCGCTGGTACATGATCTGGCAATAGCCATACCCTTCCTTGCCGATTGGCGTGAAACCGGGGCACATCATGTGGTGGCATCCTCCTTCTCTTGCTGTGGCTTGGCGGTCAAGTCGATGTAGTTCATCTGGACGTGCACGACATCGCCCTCCATGCGTGGCGTGACGTACACGTCGATGTCCAATATCTTCTTGCCGGTGAAAAATGCGTCAGGGCAGCCGATAGCACTTTTCAGGATCGAGAACTTGGCCGCTAGCTGCAAGCTCGCGTTCTGGATCTCCTCCTTGATCGAGGCCCCGTTCTCGTGGCCTTCCTCTCGCGGCGCGGGCGGCGGGGCTTTCACGATCACTGGTGGCGAGACGACTTTGGCAACCGGAACCTTCTTGTGCTTCTCGATGCCATGTTCTTGCAAGAATTCCTTGTGGCTATGGGTTAGATGTGCTCCCACGTTGGCCATGACCCGGTTCTCTTCACCGCGCTGGAGCTCACTGCTGCAGATGGGACACACGCCTGGAAGCATGTGGTTCTCGTCGATGCCGAACTGCTGCCAGCATTGATAGGCTATGCTCCGGCGCTTGACCACGTCGGTTTCGCTCATTTGCTCATCTCGTGATCTTGTATTCCATGATGATCCGGTTGACAACGTCGCGGCACGTCTTCCAATTGGCGCTGCCTTCTTCGGCGATCGCGACCAAGCGGGCCTTTGCCAGCGCTTCGGCGGACAAGACAAACTTGATCGACTTCTTATAAGGCACGACGTGGGGCCTGCGATGGGATTTGGAATGCTTGCGGAAATTTCCCCAGGGCACGATTTCGTGACAGACGTGGCATTCGATGAGGCCGTGAACATGGCCACAACTATACAAGTGCTTGCGCTTGTCGATGTTGGGCACCAAAGCTTGGCATCGTGGACACTTGAAGAATCCTCGCGGTTTCTTTTCGGGTTGGTTTGTTTCGTTCATTTGAAATCATCAAGCAAGATTTTCTTGGTATGCGCATCGGCGGCGACTTTTTGCCTCGCGACGCGTTTCTCTGAATAGGCAGCATAGTTCTCGTTTAGTTCAATTCCTACCCATTGCCTGCCTTGACGTTTGGCCTCGCATAGCGTCGTCCCGAGGCCAGAAAAGATATCACACACGATGTCGCCCTTGCGGGTGCATGCACGGATCGGGATCCTCGGCAGCTCTTGTGGAAACGGGGCGTAATGCTCCGGGGCAAACGGGTCACGGAAGTGCGATGACGGGATATCCCAGATCGTTCGCATGTTACGGTCTTCGATGTTCTTTGTCGGTCTCCCGCTCATCCCGTTCAAGTTATTTGCCCGCCCCTTCTTGCTCGTGTACTTCTTGCCACCCACGACGGGCCTGCCCGTGGAAACGCGCCTCTCCTTTTGCTGCGTGAACTGGTAATCGAGGGTCTTGACGCCCCAGATCAACGGCTCGTAATCGATCGTGAACCGCCTCTTTCCGCTGTAGGGATAAGGCACCTCCTTGCGCCAGATGATGACATTCGGCACGATCCAGCCGGCCTCGACGATGGCGACCTCCATCCTTTGAGGCGTCATGAACAAGCTCCTGTCGCGGATGTTGTTGTTCCAGTCCCCACCCGCCCCACCAGAGCCAGCATGTGCGTCTCCGACCACCCACCAGAACGAGCCATCGTCGGCGAGGATCCGCCAGCATTCATTGATGAAGAGCATGGAATGATCGATGTACAGCTGGCCGATCGGCTCGTGGCCGAACTGGCCACGCCATGCCTCGCATTTGGCGCACCATTCCGATCCTTTCACGACTCGGTTCACCTTGTCGTTGGGACGTTGGCTCTGGATGCTGCCTGGCACAGGCACGTCGCCGGGGCTGCTATGCTTAAGCGGCATGAGGTCTTGCCATTCGTGCTGGCATGCTGGGTCGCCGCCTAGGATGATTGGTGGAACATCATAATCACGAAATGCAGGAAAGTAAGGTGGGCTTGTGAAGATCATATTAACGCAACCATCCGGCCATAAACGCATAATAGTCAGAGCATCACCATGAAAAATCTGATTTGGTTTGAATGACATTTTCTAAGCCTCCAAGCATTGATAAGGGATTATGAACTCACTATTGATGTTGTTTTTACTATGCACGAACCGGTGACATGGTTCGCAAAGTAAAACCAAATTACTTACTTTGGCACGTGTTTCTTTTACCATAAAGGAAATAATATGGTGAACGTGAAGAGGTATCTCTTTATCCCGACGAACACAACAACGCTGACATTCGGCCTTATCACGCAACCATACTTCACGACATGCAATCGCCCATTCCGTTGATAGGTAAAACATTTGTCGCTCTGGAGTTACTCCGCCCCGCCAATTAGGATTCAATTCACCGATTTTTCCATACATCCCATTTTCTTTACCGTATTTTGGTCTTGGCTTCCATTCGTGATTTAATATTAATCTGCCGCTTTCTATTGCATTTTTTGAAGCTTCTACTGGTTTGCGTACGATCAGACCATTCTTTTTTAAAAAATACAAAATAGTCCTTCTATTACAGCCGTTCTCTTGCGCGATTTGATAAGCACTTTTTTTTTTATCGATATATTGATCGATGAGCCAAGCCTTTTCCCAATATGGCTGTACTTGTCGCCAGTGATAACCTTTTTTAAATTCTGTTATTGGAGAATATCGAATACCGGGTAGAAATTGGCCTTTATCATTTCTATCTGGTGCTATATTATCTTCAAGTTCGATCATTTATATTCACCTTATTCTAAGCATCGCTGTCGCCAAGGATCGCAAGCTGCCTCGTGGGCTTGCACGATGCTCGCCAGCACCGGTGATGGATCGTTCCTTGAAGGTAACGAATATGGCTGCTGCACTCTTGATCGACGGCTTGCCTGGCAATGATCTTATTGGCCTCGGACGCCGTTTTATTCCCCTCCGAGTAATGCTGCAACGTGACGGACGCGGTTCTCTTTCGCTTCCACGATGCTGGCAAGGATCGGGGCACCGACGTGGATCCCGCGAAGCTTAAAAGCGAGGTAGATCGCCGCGGCACATCGGATCGGCGCTCGGCCCGGCAATGACGGGTGTTCCTTCAAGAGCCGGAGGCTCCGTCGCACGACTACCACGAAAACCTCGTCCATGTCAAGACCAGCATTCACGATCTCTTGTTGCACGGCTGGCAGCTGGCACAAGTCGGCCATGATCTTGAACAAGTACCGCTCCGGCGGGATGTTCGCGTTGGGCAAGTATTTCCTGTATCTCGCGTAGACGTGCAAAGTGCCCTTGATGGTGACGTGAAAGCCTCGCTGCTCGAAAGCATCAATGACCTTGCGGAACGAGATGCACGAATGGATCTCCCTCGCGGCCGCGTAGACCGCCGCTGCAAGCAAGAACTGGGAATGCTTCACGTGTTCGGCACGGCGGATCTTGGTATAATAAAACCACGCGAACCGCTGGACAGCATGGGATTCGTCGGAGAACCCGAGGGCCTGGCAAACGGTGTCGAGGATCACGCAGTAATTGCGGTCCTTGCGTTTGGCATCCGTTCCCACGTTCTTGAGCTTGAGCTTGAGAGCGCTCCGCAAGCCGTTACCGTTGCTATAAAGAGCCTTGGGCTTCTGCGGAAAGGGATGGAATTCCCCCTCGCCGGCCCGCTGCTCGAAAAACTCGACTTCGGGCATCACGAGGCCACATGCAGGGCATGTTGGCCCCATCGTGCGGGTCACCAGCGGCACGCCACACGAGCATCCGGCAGCATGATAGTCTTTTTCAACGAGCATGTCACGTGACCTCCAGCTTCTTGACAGGAACGACCGTGTCAGGCAATTTCATCCGCGCATACATCTCCTTCTCCAGGTCGTGCGGGACAGGAAAGCCAATGCCGTTCATGTAATTGAAAATCACGGATGCAAATATCTTGAAATTGTCCCTCCACGACGTGCAAGCCTTGTTATATGAGCCCAAGATTACTTCGAGGTTGTCGTTCACGATCTTCAGCTCCTTTTCGCGGATGGTCAAGGTATCTCGCAAGCCCTTGAGCGTGCTGCGGAGCTCGGCATCACGCTGCTCGAGGACATGGATCCGGGCGGTGAGCTCGGCCTCGACCTGGCTGATAGCGACGAACGGGTTATCCACCATCAACTACCACCTTTCCTCGCTTTGCCTGCACAAACCGGCCCGACGCCCCTGGCGATGCTCTCGGCATTCGAGAGGTGCCGGCCACATCGCCGGCATATCCTCGAGCCAAGCAAGCTCGCCTTGTTGACCTCGGCATGCTTTTCGACTTGCTCATCGACAAATTTCTCGTAAGGCACGAGCTCCTTCTTGATCCCCCAAGCTTCGAGCAGCTGCTTGCTTTCCGCCGTGGCTCTCGGGTCAAGGCCCTCTTCGTCCTTGTCGAACTCGAATGCTTCTGTCATGTTATACAAGATTGGGAGCAGCCGGTCAAGTTTCTCCGCGACCGGTTTAGTGCGTGTCTCACGCTTTCCCGTCTTGAACCGTATCAAGCTGCGCTTGAGCGTTGTCTTCTCCATGTTTCTCACCCTTCTTGATATACATCATGTAGGGAGGCCCACGGCCTTTCGGGTCGCCCCTGAATTGCTCGGCCAAGCCCTCCCGCACGAACTTGTGAAGGAGGTCCCTCGCCGAAACCAGCGAGAGCTTGAACTCGGCCATGACATCTTTGCGGCTCTTGGGCCGCGCCAGGAAGTTTAATATCGATTGTTGCTTCTCGGTTAAAATCAAGTTTTTTCGCCTCGTATTCATAAACGTTTACAAATAGATAAGGGTAGCGTTCGTAGCCGACATAATATTCAACGTGCCTTCATAAAACGAAAATTGATAGAAATGTAGCCGTGACCATTATTCTGTCCAGCTGCAACCACGATGGCCTCTTCTTTCTCGTCGTTTTCAACAACTTTCATGTCGAAGCGCATGAGCCATTTTTCGACGAAGTTCATCATGTCCTTGAGTAAATCATTCGCCATGCTTTGGGCTTCGAGCATGATGGGCACATTGCCTTCTAGTTGTATCTTCATCGTTGTCACTCCCGGTCGATGAAATGTATGACCTTTTTATTGCCTTCGATCGTGAAATAGACCTTGCACCCGGCCTGGATGCCCGGCGTGAAAATGATGCGTCCTGACTTGTCCTGTCGCTTTCCGCCGGGATATTGTCCCTCGGCGGCGATTTCGGTCATGCAATCCTTCCGCGTGACCTTGAATCCCGATAGCTTGCCTTGTCTCATCCGGCATCACCGGTCTTGCGCATGACATAATATCCGCCGAAACGCGGGGCACCGACCAGGATGAAACGATGGCCGCGAAAATGCCAGCTATATCGGAGAAGCCACGAGAGGCCCGTGAAAAAACGTGTCGTTTGGGCCTTCGCTTGCCACCCGCCGATGATCTCGCCCGCGTGCAAGTGATGGTCGATCTTTGGCCTCATTCTTCGTCATCGCCTTCTTCAGGAACATCGATAGCCACGTCCACGTCTGCTGGCTTGGTCCTGGCAAGGAATGCCATCGACCGCCTGATATCCCGGATGATCGCCACGGTCGAGAGCATTGACGGGTCGAACGGGATGCCGTCCTTCTTGCATTTTGACTTGAGCGCGGCCACCTTCTTGGCGTGTTCGAGGAAATACCTGTTGTTTTTCTTTTTGGTGACCTCGACACAATTGAGCAAGCCCTCCCATGTTTCCTTGTCCAACACGGTCTCTGGTTTCTTGGCCTTTCGCTCCCGTGGCACGGCCGTGACCTTTGCCTTGCCTTTCGGTGCTACTGGTTGGACCTGGACTGCTTCCTGGAAGGTAACAGGTGCGGGTGCTTGTGGTGGTGCCGGCTGTGCAGGTGGGCTGGCAAGATGTTCGTCGGCCTTCGCCGCTGGCTTGGGAGGCCGGAACCACGGATTTTTCGTGCTCATTCCTTTTTCACCTTGTTCTTTCGTTTTCTTTTCTTGGCTAGTTCGATATCGTCGAATGTCTTGCGCATGAACAGGATTTCCTCGTCGCTCATGAATTGCATGAAGTCGGGTGCATGCCGCGTGAAGAAGTCATTCATGTCGAAGCACAAGGCTTGCCATTTTTCCCGGTATGGCTTCATGTAAACTCGCATGTAGTCATTGTCGTGCGTCATGATCGGTCAATATGACCACGTCGAATACCTTAATAAAGTTAACGTAAGGTCTATGTTAAGGGTTAGGTTAACAATTAACATAACCGACAAAAGTGCACCACCGTCGCGTTCTTTATAAATCCCATCTACCATATTAATGTTAACCGGCACGAGGTTGACGAAACGTGACCCCCGCCAACAGGCGACCTTCATATGCCCACATCTCTTATCCGCTTTCCCTCAACCATCAAGTTCATGCCATGATCTTTCCTTGTCGAGGGGACACGCGTCAAAGACCACGCCGCCGGGAGAACAAAAAACGGAAGCGAGAGAACAATGTCGGAAACAAAATGCCCCGGCTGTGGTGCCGCCGTGTTCATCAAGGAAGTCGTCGATACCACATCGGGGGATAAAACATCGCAACTGGTAAACGCGGGTGACGGCAAGTTTCATGCTTGCCCGCCGGCCAAGCCCGCGACCAAGCCTGCTGCATCGAAACCCAAGGCAGCCGTGAAAGCCGCGTCACCAGCTACCACCGCGAAACCAGCGAACCCGGCCCCGTCTGCCAAGCCAGCACCGG
>PDVH01000089.1_pt3 | contig 21105 bp, 23 predicted proteins | sample 1369781 | NCBI WGS metagenome assembly PDVH01 (sample SAMN07795378, study PRJNA414565) | Alkali sediment metagenome, whole genome shotgun sequencing project. | isolation source: glacial lake sediment | place: Bosnia and Herzegovina: Donje Bare Lake | collected 2016-06
AGCGATAAAGGATGTTAATTTCCAGGCGATCATGCAGCGGGTCCAAGGACCTATCAAGGAGAGCCATCAGGCAATCGAGCACGGCATATCCCATGCCGAGAACCTCGAGTACTATAGAGGCATTGGTTCTTTTATCAAAGATTATACGATGAAGATTTCCGGAACAGAAATCAAAGGAGATAAAATCTTCCTAAGCTCTGGGGCGCGACCACTCATCCCCCCGATAAAAGGACTGGATGCGGTTCCGTATTTGACCAACGAAAATGTTTATTCCTTACAAGAACGACCGAAAGACATGATAATCATCGGTGGCGGATATATCGCGGTGGAGTTCGCTCATTTCTTCTCCGCGGTCGGAACAGCCGTCACCATCTTTCAACGAGAGGATCGATTGATCCCCAGCGCTGAACCTGAACTCTCGGCGATGTTGAAGAAACAATTAGACAAACGAATGAAAATTTATCTGAATACCGAAGTAATTGAAGTGCAAAACCAACAAAATACGATTGTTGCGAAAGGAAGAGAGAAGGTATCAGGGAAGGAAATAACCGTCTCTGCAGAAAAGGTTTTTGTTGCCGTAGGACGGAAGTCGAATGCGGACCTTTTGAAGGTTGAAAACACCGGGGTTCTAACCAATTCGAAAGGGTACATTCAAGTAAACGATTATCTTGAGACAAGTAAGGAGAACATCTGGGCGTTTGGGGATGCGATTGGGAAAGCGATGTTCAAACATGTGGCAAACGAGGAGGCAGTGGTCGCCTGGAGGAACGCGTTCCATGAGAAGAAAATGAAGATGGACTATCAGGTGATTCCTTATGCGGTCTTTACCTATCCAGAGATCGCTGTGGTGGGTTTGACGGAAGCAGAGGCAAAGAAGCATCATCAAATCCTTGTTGGTATGGCTCGATATGCTGACGTGGCAAAGGGTGATGCGATGATGGAATATGAAGGATTTGCCAAAGCAATCGTCGAGAAGCAAACTGGAAAAATCCTCGGGTTCCATATTATCGGGCCGTATGCACCGATGCTCATCCAGGAGGTCATTAATGGGATGGCCTTGGGCGGAAACATCCCGTTCATCACCCATGGGATGCACATCCATCCTGCGCTCCCTGAATTGATCCTCCGGACGCTTGGGAATCTTTCCGAAGTATGATGGCATGAACCTTCATTTTTCCATTTTACGAAATTCAATTTCGTCAGGCTATCCAGTCGACAACGGTTGTCTAATCGACAAGTGGGTTCGAAATGTACATTATTTTGTTGCTAGAACAATTTTTTAATAGGATTTTGCTCCCAATCTAAAAATAATAAGGTATATAATAACATATCATCATTCAACACGGGGGATTCTTGAAAGGTCTATGAATGCAAATAATAATCAAACTCGTGGGACACCTGGTATGAATATTTTTATCGATTCATGTTTTTGTAGCCGTCGTGAATTAGACACACAAAAAATATATACGTTCTTCAAGGAAAATAACTACATTATCAACAGAGACCCAACAAAGGCTGATTACATCATCCTTGTGACCTGCGGTGTGACCAAGTACATGGCAAATACCTCTTTTAAATTGATAGAAAAATACAAACGATATAATGCCGAGTTGATCGTCGCTGGATGTATCCCGGAAACACACAAGGAACGATTAGGAAAAATATTCACGGGGAGGACGCTTCCGACAAAAAATCTGGAGAAAATTGACGAACTGTTCCCGCAGGAGAAAATCAAATTTAGTGATATTTCAGAGGCGAATGTCCGCTGGAACCATCAGAACGATCGGTCGCTACGAGGGATCGTAAGAAGAATCCATACAAACGCAGCTCCAATAAAAAAGACGGATTTGTTTCTCCTGAATACAGTTGTGAAAAAGGTGCTTGGGAAAAATTTCTACAGAACATTCCCCTTTGACCGGTTTAATCCCTATGCAGGGCAATATTATATTTTAATCTCCCGAGGGTGTATCCACAACTGCACGTACTGTGTGATCAAAAACGGGGTGGGTCGTTTGCACAGCAAGCCACCTGAACAGTGTCTTGGGGAAATCACCTGTGGTCTACAACAAGGGTTTCGATCATTTGTCCTTGACGCAGATGATATCGGCCCCTATGGGATAGATATCGGAACGAGCCTTCCGTTTTTGTTACAGAAGATTTCAGAGATTAAAGAACAGTTCACCATTAAAATCCACCATTCGCACCCGCGATGGCTCATAAAATACGAACCTGAACTTGTCGAGATATTCAAACAGAAGAAGGTCAACAATATTTATGCGGCAATCCAATCAGGAAACAATCGGATCCTACAGCTCATGGGTCGACCCTATTCGATCAAAGATCTTACCAGGACACTTGGGGCATTTAAGCAATCCAACAGGGATCTGGAGATCGGGGTGGATCTCATCATTGGATTTCCTTCTGAAACAGAAGAGGAATTCCTAGATACCCTCCACCTGTTCAATTCTGTCCATTTTGATTATGGGGTTATTTTTCCTTTTTCCTGTCATGAGGGGACAAAGGCCAGTACTCTTGAGCCAAAAATACCAAAGCAAGTAGTGGATCAACGGATGAACGTCGCACTTCGATACTTGAAAAAAAACAATTATTTCGCCTGGCGATTTCATAATAGTTCCCTCTGTTTTTATGCACGGTAGTGTGTTCGCAGATGGTTATTTTCTACAAATAGAATGCAGGCTGTAGGTTCTAGTGTAGAAATTGTCAATGAGGAAGAACAGGAGTGTTGATACGGTAATATCGCGGCGTAGGATACGATAAAATCTCTTAATAATCGCAGGCCAGCTGTAATAGTTCCGATACATTTTTTTTAAACCATTGAGCAGCTCTTCTTCGGTAAGTATTTTTGGATGAAAAACTACTGTTTGATGATACTCGTACAGGCTCCAATCGGTGGTAAGAATTCTGTGTTGATTCTCAAGGTCTTTGAAAAGCGATGTTCCTGGAAGAGGGGTCAGGATACTAAAAGTCGCATAATCAATATGTGATTGTTGGATGAACTCCCATGTTTTATCAAAGCTCTCATTTGTATCATGGTCAAATCCAAACATGAAGTAACCACGGACATTCAATTTGTGGGAATGGATTTTTTCTATGGCTTTTTTGTATTCATGACTCTTGGGATATTGATTCAAAACCAATGTTCCATTGGATGCAACCTGCTTCTTTTGAGAGGCGAAGCAGCTCGTCGTCCAAAGCAAGTTGATCAATATTTCCAATACAGATGAACTGCTTATGGAGACCTCGAAGAGCTCGAAATAATGATTTGGTATGCTCGGGATCATTTGTCATGGAGGAAGCGTAAAATGTGATACACCGGTGTTTGTCATTTTTTATTTCCTGGACGATATGTTCGACAGGTCGTGTGCGAAACATCTTCCCGTTTGTTGAATTGCCGATAGAGCAGTATGCGCATCGATTGATGCATCCTCGTGATGATTGTACCGCACCTTGGAGCATGTACCGGGTGAGAAGAGAATTATCAAGGGTTGGTAGCAACCGGAGATCCGTCGGTTGTTCCTGTTGATAAAAGGGATGTACCTCACCGTTTTCAAAATCATGTAAAAGGTGTGGCCATGATTCTTCCGCTTCTCCTATTACGACGCAGTCCGCATGGGATTTTGCTTCAGTGGGGAGTGTGGACACATGGGGGCCACCAAGAACCACTGGTATTCCTCGTCTGCGATATTCATCAGCAAGCTCATACGCTCTGGTGGCTTCACAGGTCATCGCGGTGATTCCGATGATATCGTAAGGTTCATTAAAATCGATTTTTTCGTAATGCTCATCGATGACGGTAATTGAATGACGCTGAGGAGTGAGAGCAGCAAGGGTGGGAAAGACTAAAGGTGGAGGGAATATGTGTGAATGTGTAAAGAGGCGTTTCAAAAATGGAAGGCCGGTGTTTTCGATTCCTTTAAGACCAGGACAGGGTCTGATGAATAATATCTTCATCGCCTCTATGATAAAATTTAAACATTTAAACACTTTGTTAGCGGGAAATCGATGAAAAAGGAAGAATTGTGCATTGCTCTTGTAAAAATGTAAAAAAAACAATGCATATTAAAAAATATTTCATCATCTGTTTCCATATGCTTATATAGAATGGTTTTCATATGAAATGACTGAAATATTATGCGGTTCACCCTTATCTTCGGAACTGAGCATGCGCGTCCAATATTCCGGAAGAAAAAATTCGGATTTCAAGTCCCTGTGTACCCTCCCCTTGGCGTCTTATACCTCGGAAGCGCCTTGGAGGATGCAGGCCATGAGGTAGAAATCATTGATTTCTTCATTGATAGGGACCCTTCTTTGGCCATCGATAAAAGCATCCATCACAGTGATGCGATCGGCCTGAGCGTTGATAACATCTCATTTTCCGAATCTGCACAGATAGCACAGTATATAAAAAACAAGGATCCCCATCTCCCGGTCATCATCGGTGGCCCGCATTGCACCTTGTATCAGGAGCAATCGCTCGTCGATATATCTTCTGCGGATATCAGTGTGAACGGGGATGGCGAACAAGCTATTGTTGACATTGCGAAGGCATTTGAAGGAACCGTTGATAAAAAAGCCCAGCTCATCACAAAGTCGGATTACTTTTTGTGTCTGTTTTATATCGTTGTGTTTACCGAAGTACTCTATCTACCGCCCGCGGATGCCCCTATCATTGTCGATATTGCCATTATCATGGGAGCTGGCATCATCAGTATCGTCAACGCTCTGTTGAAAACGTGCTTGCTGAATTTCACGACATCATCGAAAAAGGCTATCAATCCGTGATGTTCGCCGACCCGATATTCCTTGCTGATCAAAAGCGTGCCATCCGTATTTTAGACGGGATTATTTCAATGGATTCTTCACTGGAGTTGTTCATCGGTGGCAACAGAGCAGACATCCTCGATCGAACCTTATACCAGAAGATGAAACAAGCGGGGGTGAAATACATTAGTTTTGGTCTGATATCGGGGAATCAGGATGTAATAGAGTACTTCGGTAAACACAACGATATAAAACAGACACAAAAAGTAATCCGACTTTGTGATGAGCTGGGCTTTTTTATCAACGGTTCCTTCATCTTGGGGCACCGTTTGAAAAGAGAAATCATTTCGTAAACACCGTGAAATTCGCTTGCGCATTACCCTTGGATTCCGTAACCTTCAATCCTATGGTCTATTGCTATGGTTCTGATCTTTGGAAAGTCGCATATAACCAGGGAAAGATACATGGTGATGCGTATCAAACAATCGCAGGTAAAGAAATTGGGCTTTCATCCTTCCCTGAAAAGGAAATACTTCGATATTGTCATTGGGCGAGGCAACGGTTTTTCTATCGACCACGATACCTCACACATCTGTTCGCGAAGGCATTGAAAACCGATGATTATCGCTGGGCTCATTCCGTCATGGACGAGCTGGTAGCGCCACTTCATCGGCATACTATAATGAAGGAAGATGCGGAATGATCAACGGTTTCATTCATCCATAAGGTTGAATGTAACCAGAAAATACGATGGTTTCAAAATAAAATATCAATCTCAAGTTCCATATACTTATATAGACTGATTTTCTTATGAATTTCTGGGAATATCATGCGATTCACCCTCATCAATGGTACAGAGAAAGAACGACCGATGTACCGGAAGAGACAGTATGAATTTCATGTTCCCGTGTATCCTCCCCTCGGCGTTTTATACCTCGGAAGCGCCCTGGAAGATGCAGGCCATTACGCAGAAATCATTGATTTTTACATTGACAAGGACCCGTATTCTGCCATCGATCAAAGCATCCATCACAGTGATGCGATCGGCCTGAGCGTTGATAACATCTCATTTTCCGAATCTGCACAGATAGCACAGTATATAAAAAATAAGGATCCCCATCTCCCGGTCATCATCGGTGGTCCTCATTGTACATTGAACCCCGAACAATCACTTGCCAACATACCTGCTGCGGATATCAGTGTGAACGGGGATGGGGAATATGCTCTTGTCGACATCGCAAAATCCTTAGAAGGAACCCATCCGCTAAACGAAATCCCTGGTGTCGTTTATCGGAAGAATTCTACTATCGCCTACGGAAAACCAACAAAACCGATTGAAAATCTCGACAGCCTCCCTTTTCCAGCACGCCATTTAGTAAAGAAATATGAATACGGGAAGAGCAGTAAGTTATTCATGTACAAACCGCGAATGACTTCGCTTACCACCACCAGAGGATGCCCCTATCGTTGCAGGTATTGCACGCGACGTGCGTTTACGCATCATCGATATCGTCAGAGGTCTGTCGAAAACGTGCTCGCTGAATTTCACAGCATCATCGAACAGGGATATGAATCGGTGATGATATCCGATGATATCTTTCTAGCCCATCAAAAACGTGCACACATCATCTTGGATAAACTCATCGAGATGGATACTACACTGGATCTCTTCATTGGGGGTGATAGGGCGGATGTGACAGATCGAACATTATATGAAAAAATGAAGCGAGCAGGAGTGAAGTACCTCAGCCTTGGTCTGATATCCGGAAACCAGGATACATTGGACTTCTACAAAAAACAGACCACGGTGGAGCAGATTCGCAGAGGTGTTCTTCTCTGTGATGAGCTAGGGTTTTTTATTTATGGAAATTTTATCCTTGGGGCTCCCTTCGAGGATAGAAGTCACTTCAATAACACGATTAAATTTGTCTGCTCGTTACCCCTCGATTCCGTCCGGTTCCATCCCACGGCGTACCGTCAGGGTTCCGACCTCTGGCAGGAGCTGTTTTCTCAGGGAAAAATTCAAGGTGACGATTATGAGATTTATGCGGATAAAAGTAGAGGACTTTCAGCCTTCTCCAAGGAGGAGATATCAAGGTATTGTCGCCTAGCTATGCAGCGTTTTTTCTACCGTCCGCAATATCTGACTCATATATTCTCAAAGGCATTAAAAAACGATGATTTTCGTTGGATCCATTCTGTTGCCGAGGAGTTGATGCCGCCGCTTCATCTACATACAACATGATGGTAAAAAAATTCTTTTTTTTATCCTATTTTTGTATTTCAAGGATATTGATTTTGGAATAAATCCCGACGCGTTCTTGTGCTGAGAATTCCTTGCTTTTTACCTCATCAATGAGTATCTGCTTCTGGAGATTCGGAGGGATCCCTTTATCGTAATTGAGGATGAAACATACGATCTTCGCGTCCTTTTTTGCCACTCTAACGATTTCCAGTAATGTCTTCTCTACATTCTCTTGAGACATCCAGTCGAAGATATCGGAGATGTAAAACGCATCGACACTGTCGGAATCGAGGTCTTTCAATCCGTTATAAATATCCTGTTCAAAGATATGGATTTTTTTTGTGTGTTGTCGCAATGTTGCGAAATGTCTTTCTTGAAGATAGGGTTGCCAGTATTGACTTTCCGGGAGTAATTCTCCGGTGAATATCCAGTAGATATAGGGGTTGTTCACACAGCCGATATCAACAAATGCACGGGAGATATTTCTCCAGAAATAACTCTGGTAGTCGAAGGTGGGGGGGATATTGAGGATTGCCTGTTTATGGAACAGAATATGGGTCATTGGTCTGTTGTTCATGAAGAGTTTCGTCAGCGCTCTTACCATAGGACGATTGATTTTTTTTTCGAATATTACCTGTCGTTCTTGTCTTGTATGTGCCGTAAGAGAATGCACGTATTCCTCTGCAAGGAAAAACCGGATGAGATGCCGTACAAGTGAAAATGACCGTTCCATCCATCCTTGGGACGACAGTCCTTTCTGAAGAAGATTTAGATGTTGGTTCCAAAAGGTGAGGGTGTCCTTTTCAAGATGGTCTACAAGATGATAGTACAGTTCTTCCCTCTGTTGTTCTGTTCCAGTGTATCCTAGGAGTGTGAGGAACTCTTGATAGGAGAGCTGTTCTATGGCTGCGATTTTTAATTTTGCTTCATGGATCTGTGCTGGGCTGATATCGTAGCTATAGATAGCGGCGGGTTCAAAAGGTAAGAGATTGAGGGTGTTGTCTCCTGATGAAAGAATCGTTATCTTCCCAACCCTGGGCATAGCGAATCGGACTTTTAAACATCATTATAGGAGATGGATAAATGGATATTTTTTATATAATTTGTTCCTCTTTTTCTGTTGCTTACATCCCTGGTGTTTGTTCGAGCTGCAGGGTCCCTATGAACTGTTTATACTTTCTGAGTATTTTGAGTTTGATTCGTTCACCGGCTTTTCGTTTCCAGATGAGATGACGAACGTCTTCCATCCCTTTCATCTGTTTTCCTTCGATTTCCAGGATGATATCTCCTGGTTCCAATCCTGCTTTATCCGCGGGACTTTGTTCATTGATTTTCACAATGAGCGCACCTTCGTCAGAGGTGAGTCGATAATACGAGGCGAGTGTCGGGTTGATGTCTATGCCCAGGATACCTAGCCATGGTCGGGTGACATGACCGAAGATAATCAGATCATTGGCAACGTCCTTTGCGACATTGATCGGGATGGCAAATCCGATGCCTTGGGCATAGGGGATGATTGCATTGTTGATTCCGATGATGTTTCCATCTGAATCGACGAGCGGCCCGCCGCTGTTGCCGGGGTTGATGGCAGCGTCGGTTTGGATCATGTTTTCGAGTACTCCTCGTTCGGAGGGGATGTTTCGTCGTATGGCTGAAATCACGCCGATTGTCACGGAAGGTCCTCCAGAGAGCCCTAGTGAGTTTCCGATGGCTATCGCCACCTGTCCCGGTCTGAGAGTATCTGAGTTTCCGAATTCCCCCGAGTAGAAATTGTCTCCGTTGATTTTTATGACCGCGATGTCGGTGCTTGGGTCGGTTCCTATCACGTGTCCTTCGAATTTCTCGCCATTGCAGAGGTACACATCAACTTTTTTCGATTGTTCCACGACATGATTATTGGTCAGGATGTATCCCTCAGGGTTCATGATGATCCCTGAGCCAGCTCCTTGGAATTCGTAGGAATTGAATCGGTTATGTCCCATGATATGTTTGGTAACGATGTTTACCACACTAGGACTTACTTTTTCTACTGCTTTAGTGGTTTTTTCTTCATCAAACATTTTTTGATCCCCTATTTTTTTATTTTCTCTTTGTACAATATTATAGTTAACAATTGTTAATTAACTTTTCTATCCCAGAAAAAACCCATCAAAAATCATGTATACCGAAAAGGAACAGAGGGATATTATTGTATATTCTTTAAGGAATAAGAGAGAAATCTCCCAAGGTCTTCGCACGTAACGTCTTATTCGTACGCTTCTGATTCCCAAGACTATCAAAGGGTTTATCACCATAATCATGCCCTGGGTACACAATCAAATCATCTGGGAGTGGTAGAATCTTCTGTTGGAGCGTCTGAAACATCGTTTCAAGGTTCCCTCCTGGTAAATCAGTCCTTCCACAGTCTCCGATAAATAAGGTATCCCCCGTCACTAACGCTTCCTGATCAACCAGGATGCAGATCCCACCAGGTGTATGCCCTGGTGTGAGGAGAAAAGAAAGGACGAGTGAACCGACATTTAATTTATCTCCATCGGAGACAACGATATCGGGTTGTACCGGCAGTCTTCGCCCATCTTCTTCCGAAGCGACTATTAGAGCAGAAGGAACCATCTTTTTCAGATGTTCTGTCTCAGCGGTATGATCACTGTGATAATGGGTAAGGATGATGGAGAGTAGTTCGAGGTTTTTCGATTGAAGAACATAAAGGATTTTCCCGACATCAAAACCAGGGTCGACGACCGCTGCTTTCTTCTGTGTCAGACAATAAATCACATAACTAAAGTTATCAAAACCGACTCGTAACTGTTCAATCACGAAACAATCACCTCATCATTCGAATATCCCCGGACAATAAAAATTAATCGAAATTAAAGTGGATAAAAAGATTTAAGCTCATAGGAGATGTTTTCTGACAAAAAAATAGGAAGAAGACAAAATATTTGGTGAAATGAAAGAAATGTCCAGATCACCGCAAAAAAACATATGGAACAAAATTTTTAACAATGATTCAGCCAACGCAATGGTTCGATCTGGATTGTTCTACTACCCTCATCTTCATCGGTTGCTCTCGTCCTTGAAACAATCACAATGGCAGACCAGCAAAGAACTTATCAAGTATCAGAACGAGCGGTTGAAAAAACTCATCACCCATGCCTATGAGGACGTTCCGTACTATCGGCGCTCCTTTGATACGACCGGACTCTGCCCTCAGGACATCAGATCGGTCGATGATCTGCAGAAACTTCCGTTCCTTACAAAAGACCAAGTAAGACACAACATCGACGACCTGCGGGCACAAAACTATCCGTCCTACCGATTCGAACCCAGGTCAACCGGCGGGACGACGGGTGAACCGTTACGGTTCTATATCGAACAAGGTAAAACAGCTGTCAGCCATTTCGCATTTTATCTGATGATGATGCAACGTGCCAAGTGTCGATTGACCCATCGTTACCTCTTCATCATCCGCAGCAATGAATTCTGGAAGCACCAAGCATTCGGAAGAATCCTGACACTGTCACCATACTCGCTCAGAGAGGAGAACCTGGATATCCTCTCAAATAAAATAAGGAAACTGGACCCTCATTATATTATCGGATTTCCATCGGGGATCTCTCTCCTCAGTCATTTAATATCAAAAAAGAGAGATGAACTCTTAAGAAGCCTTCGAGCAGTTCTTTGTTCAGGGGAAACGTTGTACGAATGGCAGCGTAAATACATGGAAAATGTGTTTCGCTGCAAGATTTTCTCATTCTATGCACAGGCTGAACAGGTTGTCTTCGCAGCGACCTGCGAATGCTCCAATTCATACCATGTCTTCCCCGAGTACGGTGTGACAGAGTTAATCGATGATCAAGGACAGGTGATAACTCAGGAGGGCAAACGAGGAGAAATCGTCGGAACAGGATTCACCAATGACATCTTCCCGTTCATTCGATATCGGACCGGTGACATTGGTATATACACAACACAACTCTGCTCCTGCGGCCGCCAGTACCCTATGCTTAAGAAAATCGAAGGGAGAACCCAGGAATTCATCGTCAATAAATCAGGTAATGAATTACCATTGACTGGGATGTATGCCACTGTTCCGTATAGCTCAAGTCAAGTGAAGGAATATCAATTTTTACAAAGAGAACCTGGCGAGCTTGTAGTAAAAATAGTCAAGAGCGAAGGATACACAGACAAGGATGAACACTCGATTTTACAGAGTCTTACAAAAAACATAGGTTCTGGATTTGACATTTCTGTCCTCTATGTCGATTCAGTGACCCGAACATCAGCAGGAAAAGTCCAGTTCCTTATAAAAAGATAGTCCCGGGTTCTTATAATATCGCAGGAGTATAACACCATTGGTCATCTGATGTTTCATCGTGTTGAAGGAGGAATGCGACATCATAGGAATCTAAAATGAGACCTTCATTCGCTGCCAGGAATGCTTGTAACGGGTTGAGTATTGTTTGTCTTTTGGGTACTACCATCGTTATCGACTGAACCGCCCCCATCATGATGAAACTCAGGATATCGGTGGTTCCTCCAGGCAGTTCTGAATAGGTCTGGCTCGTATCATCAGTAAAATTAAAAATCAAGCCTTCTGACACGATACAATACGACGCATCACCGTACTGTTGACAGATGTAATTGATTCCGTTCTGCGTTAAATTATGGATCGGGATGCACTTGATGGTGACCAACGCGATATCGATAGCCTGTTTATCGTCGGTTACTTGGAGAGATACATTGTAAATCCCTATCGTTGTAAACGTATGACTGGTGTTCTGCTGGCTACTGTTCGAACCATCGTCAAAATTCCAGAAGTATGTCGTGATGTACCCGTCGGCATCGCTACCAGATCCGCTGAACATGACCGTAAGTGGAGACACTCCATAGGATCGGTCCACGGTTATGGATGCGCGTGGAGGATAGTTCGATGGCTCATGAACGGAAACCTGCATAGAGCTCTTCCCTGTCGAAGCGTTGTTATCTGTCACGGTGAACCTCACCGTGTAGGTCCCAACATGGAGAAATGTATGCGTTGGATTCTGTAAATCCGCAACCGAACCGTCGCCGAAATCCCAGTGATAGAAGGTGATAATCCCATCAGCATCGGTTGCCCTTCCAGTGAATTGTACCGTCAAAGGTGCAGTTCCGTTCCATGGGTGACCTGAGCAGGAGCAGACAGGATTGATGTTTTGAGGTTCTTGGGACTCCTGCTGTTGGTTCAAACACCCGCTACAAGAACCAATACCAAGAAGTATAGATGTCATCAGCACAAGTAGTTCTTTTTTCAACCCATTCCCTCTGAGTATGAGGATATTAAAACAGTTATCGATTTAAAAACATACCCCTGGAGAGAATATAAGGAACAAGTATGTAAAAAAATGATATAGTTCTACACATTATTTTTCGTCTCTAGCGATAAGATAAACCGTATCTATTTGTTTGAATTTACATCATGGAGAGGAACGATCGGAGGATGGTAAAATCCTTTCTCGAAAGACACCGCATGACTTCTTTGAAGAGGTACGTTGGCCGATAGTAGAACCGTTTGAATGCATAGCGACAATACCCGGAGAGTTCTTGAGTGGTCAAGATCGAAGGTGTATTGGAACCGGCTGGGCAGAAGGATATTTCTTCATTGATGTATCGGTCTGCTACCGCTTCCTTCCATAATGGGGACCCCCGTTGATAGGAGAGATGCCGGTAAAACGCCATATCAAGCGGCAGGGATGTCGAGAATTTCAGGGTGTCTCGTACGTGTTTTTTTGTTTCGATAGGGGCACCGAAAATGAAATTCCCCCAGGTGATGAACTTCATTTCTCGTGCGAGATCGACTGCGTTTCTGATTTGAGAAAGCGTGATCTCCTTCCGATAGTAGTCCAGGACCTCCTGGTTCCCTGACTCTATCCCGTACGAGATAAACTTCACACCTGCTTGTGCCATCTTCTGATAACGCTGCCGATCCGCGGTATCTACCCTGGCTCCGGTGACGAATAACTCCAGGTTTGAACCTGCCTTGATGAGACCGTCGATGATCTTGTCTGCTCGTCGGGGGTCCGCAAGGAAATTTTCATCCGCGATCATCACGGAATGGTACTCCTGCTCTAGCTCTTTGAATTCCTCAAGGACGTTCTCCGCTGATCTCTGACGATAGGGGCCGTTGATGAACTGGGCATTGCAAAAACGACAATGGAAGGGGCATCCTCTGCTGGTGAGAATGGAGGTGAAGGGTGGTGTACAGAGCGGGATGCCATTCATCAGGCCGTACGGATATTGTTTGGTGAGATGGCGTGCTGGAAATGCCAGGTCGTCTATGTTCTTCCTTTCTGTTGGTCTATCTGTCGATTTTATCTGGTTGTTTTCCCGGTATGAGATCCCTTTGATTTCAGAAAGTGTAGGTTTTCCTTCTACACCCTTTGCGACTTCTTTTATAGTGTGTTCTGCATCGTCCTGGATGCAGATATCTGCTGACGGGATTTTCGGTAATGTTCGTTCGCGTTCAATCGCGCAATAGAGCCCGTGAACGATGACAGGGAGGTCAGGTCTGCTGCTGTGTACATATTGAGCGAGAGCCTCCGATGCCTCGAGGTTATCTGGATAGATGTTCATGACAGCTGCATCGATTACGGGGAGTATCCTGCGAATCGTATTTTCCGGGTTTTCCTCAAAATCAACGTCGACGAGGTCGACATGGTGACCTTCTGTTTCCAAGGAGCTTGCGAGATAGAGCAGGGAGAGTGGCGGAGAAAAGGGAGGTTGGCTCTTCATCGATGGTTTCTTAGAAAAAAAATACGATATCCCTTTTGTGGTCCGTACCAGGAGAAACCTCATTGTTGCAGGATAAAACCCCAGGTTTATATGTCTTTCTTTCGGGTTGATCGAAATGTTTCAAAAAATCGGTTCATTAAAAGGAGAGGAAAAGGCAGGGAGAGATCTCATCTTCTGTTTATCAGGATGAATTGTCATCAGTACATGACGTCTCCCTGAATTGCTAGGGTGAGCTGTTGATGGACCGCCTGTTTACTCTGATGTAATTTGGTAGTGTTTCAACGTGGACTGCATTCTGGAGGCACAGATCACCATGATGATCCAGAGACCCACGCATGCGAAGGTCATTGCTGAGCCTATCGTAGCCATCTCTTGGAGCATCACTATGGTTTGTGCAGGACTACTCATCGCGGTAAGGAACGGTGGGTAGAGTACGATTTCCTGATGTGCTACATGCTCCAATGCTAGTGCAGCGACACCGCCACCAAGCAGCATGAGAAGCCAATTGATGTGGAGTGCTGCCGGTATTTTCTTTCGTATTGCTCCTATTCCGAGTGCCAATGACATTGGCACAATAAAGCATGCCATATTTTTTTCACCTCGTTGGTATTTTTCCTTTTAATTTTGAATAGATAAGCGAGAGTTCCCATATGGTAACTAAGGGGATCAGCATAGCAATTCCCAGAAGGATTCCATTTGGGATTAATCCAGTTGTTTCCATTTCAATGAACGGGCCGCCTTCATATCCCATGATATGGTCAATACCTATCATGATGGTTAATCCCCATAGCATCAAGCCTAGGAGACCTAACTGGTATCTCTTTGGGACAACGATCCATAGTGCTGTAACCGTTAGTGCCGCTATGACCGATGTTATCAACCACATATGTGAAACATCCTAGTAGCAACTTTTTTATTTTCGTATCACGACAAGGAGTAGTTGCTTAAAAATCTTATGGTAACAAAAAATATTTATTCGTGCTACGACTATCAAGTAAACGTGCCACCATGGAAAAAATAATCCGGTTCGGTGTGTCGATAGAACCAGACCTCTTGGAAAAATTTGACCGGACGATGGAGAAGAAGGGATATTCAAATCGCTCCGAAGCAATCCGGGACATGATTAGAGAACATCTTATCATCGAACACGTAAAAGACCCATCCGCTGAAGTCATCGGGACCTTAACGGTGATCTACGACCATCACGTCGGTCCTCTCACGGACCGGCTGCTTGAAATTCAACATGACCATTACCAAGAGATTCTAACCACGACACATATCCATATCGATCATACCACCTGTCTGGAAGTACTAGTGCTCCGAGGTAAAACACAAAATATCCAACACCTTGCCGATACAATCAAAGCGTTGAAAGGTATTAAACATGGAGCGCTTGTGATCACGCAACGTTCCATGTAATAAGTCCCTATGTTTTCTAATGATATTTAAATGCTTTCGATATTGTTAGGTAATCTATCGAAAAGTATTTTTCATTCTTCAAATTCATTAGTGATTTTGCGTAGAGAATCAATAACAACATCAATTGGTTTTATTAATTTGAGTGCCTCTATTTTACTTCCCTTTAGTTTCAACCTGTTTTTGAGAAGGGCCATGGACAAACTCATATTTCCCATGATAATATCTTTATATGTCCCGTAGAGCCCTGTTATCACGAATACTGCTTCTTTTTCCGTAAATGTATCACCCGTATTGACAATAAGGCCTGTTAATTTTCCCTGTTGAAACTCCAAATATAAATTCATTGTTGTTCCATTGGGAGGAACATTCTCGATAACACAGAGTAATGATGTTGTGAGATTTTTCAGGTCTTTTTCTGGATCGATTTTCTCAAGCATAAATTGCTTACCAAAGGTTATCCATTCCTCTGAAAGAAATTTTACCATGTTTCTTCACCTCCTAATGTACTCTCAAGTAGTTCTTTAAACATCACTTGCTCTTCTTTTGATATTCCCTCAGGTAGAGGATACAGAACATGCTCTTTCCTATACATCCCTTTAAACAAATAATCAAGAAGTGTGATTACCTTCCCCATCACATAGGACTGCTCCATCGTTTCAATAAATGTTTTACCTATCTTATGGCCATGTTCAGGATCGTTATGGTCAAAAAAATAATCATATTCCATATACACAAAATTTCCATGATCCAAAGGAGTAATAAAACCAAGAGAATGTTCTAACTGATATTTATCACCAACATCGGCGAACATCTGAATCCAATTCAAAATGTGATCCATATCACCAGTCCATATCGATCCTCCAGGCCCAGAAAACATACGCTGTCTTAACATTCGCGTAGGTAATATTCGAAATGCATGAAGCCATACAATATCCGTCATCTCAGGTTTCGAATACACTTTTTTGAAAAAACCCTGTAAATCGGTATCATACATCTTTGCCACTTGTTCAGGAGAAGGATCCAGGCTTTTTTCTAAATGCTTTCTCATGGGTCCTGCAAAGAGAGCTTTGAGGGGATCATCCTCTTCAGAAAGTACCCGTAAAAATTCACTATCCTTCAAAGCAGAAAAACGAGGGGCACCTAAGATCAAACTCTTCATCAACGATTGATCCATTGTATATTCAGTCATTTCCTCAACGATTTTTAAATCATCTTTCGTTCCAATAACAGAGACAACCCAATTGAGTTTCAAATAGTTCTTACAGATATATTCAAAATCTCTTGAGATCTGTAATGTTGGACTGAGAAACTCAGCAAGATATTTCGCTGAAAGAACAGCGAGGGATAACCCAACATCACGCTTCCCAAGTTTTAATAACATACTTAGTGCGTCCTTTAAATGAGTAAAGGGGACAAAAACAGCCACTTCATCATCAAAAACAGGATGCAGTTTCACGATAGCTTCAGTAATAATTTTTGAAGGAGTCATCGTTACATTGGCAAATCCAGTTTCAGAAGAATAGGGATTTAAAATGCCGACATCACTGTGTTTTGTTATGATTCCCTTTTCATCGATTTGGGTGACATCAATAAAATTGTCCGCAAACGCCCCATAGGAATTTCCCCACGTTGATATGATACCGGTTGTGGCAATATTGGAACAATAATGCGCTCCTGCTTCAGCGGCAAGTGCTCTTAATTTATGAGCATAGGCTGCTTTTTGCAGTTCAAACGTGGTGACTCCTGCACCAACAGTCGCGGTAGAACTTTCAGGATGAATTTCAAGTTTTTTCAGTCGTAAAAGATCGATAACAATACCGTGATCCAAGCTAAAGGCCTTTATTAAAACGTATGACGCAGTGACTGAACACGTTGTTCCACCACTTCGCGCCATGAAAGGGATATTATGTTTATTTGCGAATTTAATGATTTTTGACACCTGCTCAGTGCTTTCTGGCATGACAATATAATACTTATTTAGTTCAGTATCTGGAGGAATTATTGATCTCGTATAGGAGACGATAATAGTTGGATCGTTTGTCGCCCACTTGTCTCCGACAATCTCACGTAATCCTCGGAGAATATCATCCTCAGGGACACTCTGAAATTCGTTTTGATCAAGGGTATTGACGTAGTCTTTTATTGCCTTGGCAACCTTCTCTGGTCGTAATTGTGTGGTAAAATTACACTGCTTATCACAAATACCACACAGAGTACAGGAATTCGCAATCTCAAGGAGTTTTTCTGTCGGCTTGATCCGCCCTTCGTATAAGTGTTTAACTAATTCCATACGTCCTTGAGGCCAGTACGCTAAATAACCATGTTTTTTTCCTGATGGGCAGAGACCGGTTCCAAGAAAATCGATTCTGCACATTCCACAATGAGTACCTTTTGTAGCAATAGCGACAGCGTCTTTTAATGATGCTTTATCAAAAGCTACATTTTGAGTAGTTTTCATTTTTTCTCCCCTAAGAATCACTTTTTATTAAAAACTTGATACTCCTTATTCTTCTTAAAGATTTCCTAACAGCTCTTACTTCAAATTACCTATCATCAAACTGATTGCTAATTAAAACTATGGTAAATAATTACGCGGGGAGGGAGATTCGAACTCCCGAGGTCAGAGACCATTGGATTAGCAATCCAACGCCTTACCGGGCTGGGCCATCCCCGCATCCGGAGTGGGAGATAATAAACCAGACCGATAAAAAGGTTATGTCAAAACAAATCTTAAAATACCCTCAGGTTCTTCTCAGCACCCAATGGAGGACTGGACAGAGAAATACCGACCGAAGTCTTTACGCGATGTCATCGGCAACGAGCGTGCGCTTTCTAGCCTCAGGGTATGGGCAGAGCGTTGGAACCAAGGAAAAATTCCAGAGAAACGAGCAGCGATCCTAGCTGGGAAACCAGGGACGGGAAAAACCAGTACCGCTCATGCGCTCGCCGGTGACCTTGGATGGACTATCCTTGAGTTGAATGCGTCTGATGCACGCAATGAATCATCCATCAGACGAGTCGCGACCGCGGGAGCGGTCGGATTCACACCGTCCCAAAAGGGGGGACACAAACTCATCATCCTTGATGAGGCGGACAACCTGTATGAAAAACTTGACAAAACAGATTCAGACAGCGGTCTCGGGGACAAAGGCGGGAAAAAAGCAATTATCGAGACAATCCGGATCACGAAACATCCGATTATCTTAATTGTCAATGATTTCTATGAGCTGACCAAGGGCGGAGGGGAACCACTAAAAAACCTCTGTAACGTCATCCAGTTCTACACGGTGAATCCCAGTCAGATTGTTGAGCTGTTAAAACATATCTGCAGACAGGAGAATATCACCGCGGACATCAGGGCACTTAAAATCATTGTCGATCGGTCGAAAGGAGATGTCCGATCCGCGGTAAATGACCTGCAATCGCTCTGTGTGAACGTACGTCGACCGTGACGCCCTTATTTTCGACGCGTTACGCGAGGTGTTTAAAACAAAAAACCTGCAGAAAAGCAGGGAGTGTATGCGGGACCTCGATATGGAGCCAGAGATGTTTCTACTCTGGATAACCGAAAATCTCCCACGAGAATACCTCGACGTGGAGGACCTTGTCCGTGGCTACGAGGATCTCTCAAAAGCGGATGTGTTCTTCGGAAGGGTTGCCAAATCTCGGGTCTACGACCTCTGGTCGTATGCATGCGATCTGATGAGCGCAGGAGTCTCGACAGCGAAGACCCACAGCTACGGTAATACGCAATATGCGTTTCCCTCCTGGTTGAAGCAGATGAAAGGGAATCAATCCTCACGGCTGATACGCGATAGTGTGACGAAGAAAATCTCAGGCATGACCCATGTCTCGGACCAGAAGACGAAAGAAGCCTTCCTCCCGTACATCCAGGTTTTATTCAGGAATAACCCCAGATTCGCCTGCAAACTGATCAGACAGCTCAGCCTCTCTGAAAGCGAAGTGAAATTCCTCCTCGGGGAGAAATACCTCCATCGGATGAAGGAGATCCTCCAATGCGCTGAAAAAACAGACGAGAAACAAGAGGAAATCGAACTGACACCATCAGGAGAACGCAAGGAGGAAGAGGAGAAAAAAGAAGGCACGGACCTGAGACAGCCAAGCATCTTTGATTTTTGATTTTTATTTCTTCAGGTCATCGAGTTTTTTCATAACTTCGACCGCGTCTTGTTTGTACTCGTCCTTTATCTTCGTGTAGGTTTCATCGGAGATGGATTTCGCACGGTACTGTTTCTCAAGATCCTTTAACAACGATAGCAGCAAGGTTTTCTTCGTGGCGAGTGTTTCTTCGGACTCGGAAACTGCTTTCTTGGTTTTCGACCGTTGCTTCTTTAGCAGGAGGAGTAAGACGGCAAGCACGATTATGACGATAAGAAAAACAAGGATAATCATTGTGATGTTCAACGGAGCCTCAGTAGGGTTGTATAATCTGATCTGGATCGCGTTGTTCGCATCGGAACCATACAGGAGATGCTCCCCTTGGAACAGGTCCCGGCTCTCGTAGCTTACGGAAAAAAGGGTGGTGTCGTACAGCATGGTTTGGATGAAGTTTTGAGCGCTATTGGGAAGATGATAGGTCACTTGAAGCGTCATGGAAGCCTCAGGAACCATTGAGAGGTTCGCCGCACTCAGGTTGCAGGTCCGAATGTTCCCGGTGATTAACGGAACAAGGTCTTTTCCGGACTGCATCTCTGTGATCTTCGTGGCATCCTGGATATCCTGTTGGATCCAGAACCGTAGGGATGTGACATTCTCCGCTCCCTTATTGGTGACTCGAACGGTTTCCTGAACCTGTAGGCCCGTGTTCGTCCGGGATATGGTTACGATCTCCTGGTCGACGATTACTCCTGTATCATTCGCACTGACGCATGGATATAGGGCAAGAATGGCAAGCGATGAAAGGATGATGATTGCGACTGTTTTCTTCATATGAATTCTCCGTTGCCATGTGTTTGTCGTTTATGTAGTTTTCGTTTCCCATTCTTATAAGAGATTAGCGGTTAAAACACCTCAAGAGTATTTTTCTTCCTCTGTAGGAGTAGTGAAGTTGATATGTTCAGAACCATTATATACGATCAGCAGGTTTCAGCCCTAAAACCTGTAAAAGGAAGAGGTATTATGACGATTGGAATTGTCTATTATTCAAGGACAGGTAACACAAAAGCCGTTGCACAGCTTCTTGCTGAAAAACTCAAACAAAAAAACGCAGCTGTGGACCTTATCGAGATAGAAGCAGTAAAACAGCCAGGTTTTTTCGGGGCTGGTCGTGCTGCGATGAAACAAATAGAGTTACCGATAAAGAACCCTGATGTGGATTTAGGAAAATATTCGACACTGGTCGTTGGAACACCAACCTGGGGTGGATGTTGCTCGCCGTTCATTAAAACATTCTTCTCTTCCGCAAAGAACATCAAAGGGAAAAAAACATCCTTGTTTGTCACCGGCAGTGGCGCTCCGGACCCGCAGGGGAAACCCCGACAGATGATGCAGCAGGACCTAGGTACTCTTGGAATGGATCTCTCCCCGCACTTTCTTGGTCTGAAGATGAAGAATGGGAAGATCATTCAAGGAGAATCACAGGTGGACCCGTTTGTTCAATCCATCCTTGTGAAATAAACGAGCAGAAACACGGGATAGACAGCGTTACATAGATCGTAAGCGACGGATCCGTTCATCAAGAGGCGGATGGGTCGACCAGATCGATTCACGTAGAGCTCGTTTGAACGGATTGGAGATGTACAGCGGAGCGACTGTTTTTGAGCCTTTCGGATCATCGGGGATGTCCGCCTTGATTTTCTCAAGTGCCTTTGCCAGCCCCTCCGGGTTACGCGTCAGATATGCCCCATCGGCATCGGCAAGGTACTCCC
>PDVH01000044.1_pt2 | contig 20900 bp, 23 predicted proteins | sample 1369781 | NCBI WGS metagenome assembly PDVH01 (sample SAMN07795378, study PRJNA414565) | Alkali sediment metagenome, whole genome shotgun sequencing project. | isolation source: glacial lake sediment | place: Bosnia and Herzegovina: Donje Bare Lake | collected 2016-06
CGGGTCGCTTCCACTGCAATGGAATCTGCAGCGATCGAGACATTGTTGAATTTCTTTGTTGCACGCCCATCGATCAGAATAAAGATGGGGCGTATGACCTTGCCTCCCCCGAACTTTGGCATGGATTCGCCTGCAACCACCTCGCCCTGGTCGGTATTGTGGTGCAGGACCACCCCAAACTGTTCGAGGTATTCCCTGCAGAGAGCCATACTGATCGATTCGGCGATGCAGTCCGCAATGCTGTCGGGATGCCCGAGACATTTGCGTTCAACAAGTTCAATCTGCTGCTGTTCCAGCGGGATTTGGTCCAGTGCTTCGACTTTGATATTTCTTTTCATCCGGTTCCTCGAAGTATTAATCAATCGTACTAATGAAAAGGACTGGCAGTCTTATAACAATTTTCTTCATCTTCACCGGGGGGTACCCATGAAAATTCCGGCGCGAGATTGAATTTCCTGAAATGAATTTTAACGCCGTAAAAATTTATGCAGGATGGTCATTTCGCTTCCCTTTGGAGCTTTCCGCACGGGCGGCTTTGACGGGCGGCGTTCGCCTTTCTCCTCATCATGCACCTGATCCGGCTTACCCGATTTCTTTTCATGTACAACAGCACCTGAATGCGATGGTTTGTGGTGACCGAGTTTTGTACCGCACCCCGGACAGAAATGTGCGGCAGCAGGAAGTTTTTTGCCGCAGTTGTGGCAGAACAGGGGTGCCCCTCCCTCCTCCTGTGGTTCGTGCTCCTTTTCAGCAGGCTCTTTTTCATGCTCAGGAAGAACCGGGATCTCAGGGATCATCCGGACCTTTTTTACCGGCTCAGCGACAGGCCGTTTTTCAGGCTGGGCTGCCGGTTGCCGGGTTGGGCGCATTGCACCCGCAATAGCACCCTTCATCGCCGACTGCATCTCATCTTTTTTTACAGGCTGGACTACCGGCTGCCGGATTGGGGGGATTTCACGGTACGCCACCGGCTGCCCGGGAATTTTGCGGACCGTTTTTTCGGGCGTCCGAACATCAGTACCCCGAACTTCTGGTTCCTGTGGTTCCGGCTCCTTCTGTTTTGAGACCTGATACAGGGACAATAAGCGTTTTACGGGCGGTTGTTTTTCATGATCCTTGACCGGTTTTTTTGCTGGGTACAGGTCCTGCCGCAGGGCCGCAGGTTTGGGCACCGGTGCCCGCGCCGGTTCATCGTTGGTTCCGGGTACGGGTTCCGGCACCTGCGGCAGGGGCGGTTTTTTCTGCTTTTTTGGACGGGTCTGCTCCTGCAGGAGGTCAATCCATTCATCAATTTCAGATGACCGGTCCATCCCGTCCTGCGCAAAGATCAGTTTCATCGTCTTGATCTCTTCATCTGCAGACCGTATCGAGAGAACAAGCACGGGATCGGAATTCTCTGAGAACTCGACAATACTTCCGGCAATCGACTCGAGCGGGATGTCCTTTGCAGTGACTTTGAGTTTTTTTTCCTGCGTATCAATTAAGAATATCCGCCGGTCTGTAAGGTATGCGTGGAAAAAAAATTTTTTGACTGAAATATTGAGCGAACCGATCAGCACCTGCTCGCCCGGTTGCAGGTACGCTGAAAGCCCGTCTTCCCCTTCCTCATCAGGTTCCGGTTCGTTAAGATTGGGTTTTTTTGCAGCTGCCGGTTTCTGCACCGTGCCTGCTACCGGGCCATGCCTGGTCCCTGCTGCAGGTGATGGTTTACCGGACCGCTGAGGTATTTTGCCGCCGCAGTATCCGCATTCGACCGTTGTATCCCTGACTTCAATTCCGCAATGAGGGCACTTCATTACTATACCCCGTCTTCAGGATCTAGAGAGTAGGTAACTATAATGTTCTCATCCCATAAGAAAAATGCTCTGATCGAGTCCCCGCACTCATGGACGGTGCGTGATTTGCTTATCGCAGGACAGGGAGAAGAAACCTGCGGGAAAATAAAGGGCAGGGAAAAGGGGCGACCCTAACAGCGGTTCGTGAACAGTCCCTTCACAATCTCAGGGATCTCTGACGGACGGGATGCCACCGGGACGCCAAGCTTTTTTAAGCGTTTGATCTTGGACCCTGCATCGCCCTCACCGCCTTCAACAATCGCACCGGCATGCCCCATCCGTTTGTCGGGCGGTGCGGATTTGCCCGCAATATATGCAACGACGGGGAGGTTGGTTGATTGTGCCCCTTCCTCTTCGAGATTCCCGCCAACCTCACCGATCAGCACGACCGCTTTTGTCTGCGGGTCATTTTCGAACCGCCCGAGCACATCAACAAACGTCTGCCCGATTACCGGGTCGCCGCCAATGCCGATCACGGTGCTCTGCCCGAGGCCGGCACGGGTGAGCTCGTCGACCACCTCGTAGGTGAGCGTGCCGGATCGGGAGATGACCCCGATCCTCCCCCTGGAGAAGAGCTGCGCCGGCATGATCCCTACCTTCAGTTCACCGGGTGAGAGAAGCCCCGGGCAGTTTGGACCGATCACGCTGCATCCTGACATGCGTGCATAGGCAATCGCCTTCATTGTGTCATGCACCGGGATATGCTCGGTTATCACGACCACAAGTTCGATCCCCGCGTTTGCCGCTTCCATGATCGCGTCACCTGCCGCAGCACCGGGAACAAAAATTACACTCGCTGTTGCATCGTGGTCGCGGACTGCCTCTTTAACCGTGTTATAGACCGGAATGCCGTGCACCTCCTGCCCGCCCTTGCCAGGCGTGGCGCCGGCAACAACCCCCCTGCCGCTGACCTGCTGTGCGTGCTCATTCATCAGGCCGGAATGGAACTCTCCCTGCCTGCCCGTGATATTCTGCACGATCACCTTTGTGTTTTTATCGCCGTAGATCATGTTGCTACCGCCACTGCCTTTTTCACGACAAGGTCCATGGTGTCGAGCATCTCGTATCCCTTTCCGGCAAGGAGCTTTTTCCCCTCCTCTTCGTTTGTGCCGGCAAGCCGGACGATCACTTTCTGGGGTATGCCAGCGGCGATAATCCCCCGCGCCACCTCATCACAGCGGGTGATCCCTCCCAGCAGATTGACCACAATGACCCTGACAGACGGGACGCTTGCGACAAGACGCACCGCATTTTTTACCCGCTCGCTCTCGGCGCCGCCGCCCACGTCAAGGAAATTTGCCGCCCTTCCGCCATAGTGCTCGATCAGGTCAAGCGTCGCCATCGTGAGCCCGGCGCCGTTGCCGATAACACCAATCGAGCCATTGAGCTCGACATACGAGAAACCATGCCTCTCCGCCTCGCGCTCACGTTCGGAGAGATCCCGGTTCACCGTGATCCCCTGCCGGGCGAGCGCGTTGTCATCAATAATGATCTTCGCGTCCGCCGCGAACACGCCCTCAGGGGTTGTGACAAGCGGGTTGATCTCGGCAAGCAGCGCGTCTTTTTCGCAGAAGACGTGGTAAAGCTTATTGATTACCTGATCAATCTCCCTGGGCGCACTGCCGGTCAGCTCCCGGAGCATGAATGAGGGTATATCCTTCATAAGCGGCATCGCAACCGCCTTGCGGATTGCCGCGGGGCGCTCTTGTGCAGTAGTCTCGATTTCCACACCGCCGGAATCAGCAAAGAGGATGAGCGGCTGCTTTTTTGAGCGGTCAATTGTGATGGAGAGATAGTACTCGTGCTGGATCTCGAGGTACTGCTCGGCGAGGATCTCGCGAACCGGGAGCCCTTTTATTTTTTTATTGAAGAGGTCTCTGGCAACCGGGACTGCAGTTTCATGGTCTGCTTTAAGGACCCCCCCGGCTTTGCCCCTGCCGCCGACATCCACCTGCGCCTTGAGCACGATCTGTACGCCTAGCTCGTGTATGCGGGGCGCAAGTTCATCTGCGGATCTGATTAAAAAACCCGCAGGTACCTGAATCCCGTAGTCACGCAGGACTTTTTTTGCTTCGTATTCCCGTAATTTCATGCTTTGGTGCTTCCCCCTGCTGCAATCTCAATTCCTTTCTTCATCGCCCTGATATTGAGTGCCTCGGTTCCCTTTGGCACGGAATCGAGGATCGCCTTTTCCAGCGCCGTTTCCCCGACAATATGGGTTGTTGCAATGAGAGCCCCCAGCATCACGATATTTGCCACGATATCTCTGCCCAGTGTCTCTTTTGCCTCCCGGGTTGCGGGGAATTCGTACCAGGTGCATTTCGGGCGCGAGTGTACAAGGGACGAGTCCAGCACCATCACAGCATTTTCGGGTGCGCTCGCACCGTACTTCTCGAACCCTTCCTGCGACATGATCACAAAGATGTCAGGGGTTGTCACTTTCGGAAACAGGATCGGTTCGTCGTCAATAATCACCGCACTCATGGAAGCTCCGCCCCGTGCTTCTGGACCATACACCTGCGTCTGGACCGCAAACTTGTTGTCGTACATCACTGCCGCTCTGCCGAGGATGACTGCCGAGAGAATGATACCCTGTCCGCCAAATCCCGAGAACCTGACCTCGTGCCTCATGGTTTCACCCCCATTGCCGGCCGGTTGCGCCGGGCTAGCTCCCCGATAACGAATAGATCGTCTGCCACCTTCTCTCCCTGTTCGATCATCCGGTCGCGCTTTGCCTTGAGGAGCGCATGGGTTTTGATATATTCAACCTGATCTGCCACCTGTTTGAATTTGTTCCGGCGCCCGAAATTCGTCGGGCACTGCGTCATCGCTTCGATAAAGGAAAAACCGGGGTTCTCAAGCCCCGCCTTCACTGCCCGTTCGAGTTCCCTGACATGATAGGAGGTCCAGCGTGCGACATAGTTGGCACCGGCTGCGATCGCAAGTTCGCAGAGATCAAATGCAGGTTCTGCACTGCCGTAGGGTGTTGTGGTCGAGAGGCGCCCCTTCGGGGTCGTCGGGCTCCCCTGCCCGCCGGTCATCCCGTAGATCTGATTATTCATGCAGATGACCGTGATGTCAATGTTGCGCCGGCAGGCATGGATGAAATGGTTGCCGCCGATCGCGGCAAGGTCACCATCACCGGTAAACACGACAACATTCAGCGCCGGGTTTGCAAGTTTGACACCGGTGGCAAAGGCAAGAGCCCTGCCATGGGTTGTATGGAGCGAGTCGGTCATGATATAACCGGGCGCCCGCGATGAGCACCCGATCCCGGAAATAAAAACAGTCTGCTCTTTTTTCCAGCCCATCGCATCAACCGCTCCAAGCGTGCAGTTGATGATGGTGCCGTTCCCGCAGCCGGCACAGTAGATATGGGGGAGCCGGTCCTTCCGGAACCAGTCCTCAAAGGTCATGCATGCGCCTCCAGCGCTTTGATGAGCTCCGCGGGGGTATGGAGGTCGCCCCCGAGTCTGGGCAGGCTTATGACAGGAACCTTCACATGCCGCTCGATCTCCCGGGCGATCTGCCCCATGTTCAGTTCCGGGACAACGAATACTTGCGCATTTGAAAATTTCTCGAGCGCATCTTTTGGAAATGGCCAGACCGTCCGGAGGCGGAGGAACCCTGTATCAGTTCCCCCGCCGTCATGGAGCACCTGCTGGACTGTCCTGACGGGAGCGCCATATGCAACAACGACCTGTCCTGCATCCGGGTTGATCACATCATAGTCTGCGATCGCGTTGGTTGCGTCCTCGATCTTGTGCACAAGCCGTTGTACGAGCGCGGCATGCACGCCGGGATTGGTCGCGCAGGGATATCCCCGCTCATCATGGGTCAGCCCGGTCACATGGACGCCATGGCCCTTCCCGAACGTTGCAAAACCGGGGATCAGGTCGTTTTCCGCCTGGAACGGGAGTCTGCCCGGTCCAAGTTCCCTGCGGGATATATGCTCAAGGTTCGCCGGAATCGTGATCCGCTCACGCATGTGCCCGACAATCTCATCAGCCATCAGAAAGACCGGCACCCGGTACTGATCGGCAAGGTTGAATGCCCGTGCCGTAAGTTCATACATCTCCTGCACGCTTGCAGGACAGAGCGCGATGATACTGTAATCACCATGCGAACCGAACCGGCACTGAAGCATATCCCCCTGTGCCGCCATGGTCGGCTGTCCGGTTGAGGGGCCGCCCCGCTGGATATTCACAATCACACAGGGCGTCTCGGTCATCGCGGCAAACCCGATATTCTCCATCATGAGCGAAAAGCCCGGTCCGCTTGTCGCAGTCATCACCCGTGCGCCAGTCCACGCCGCCCCGATGATTGCCGCCATGCTCGCGATCTCGTCCTCCATCTGGACAAAGATACCTTTTTTTGGGGGGAGCTTGAGGGCCATGTGTTCAGCAACTTCTGTCGAGGGGGTGATCGGATACCCCCCGAAAAACGTACACCCTGCAGCAAGCGCCCCTTCTGCACAGGCAGTGTTCCCCTGCCAGAATTCAGTCTTTGTCAATATTCAATCGCCACCTTCCTGGGTTCGTACGGCTGCTCATCCACCCAGTGGATCGCCTGGTCGGGGCAGGTGAGCTGGCAGACACCGCACAATGTCCTGCCGTACAGGCGCTGGAGCCGGCAGTTCGCGCAGCGTTCAGGGCGGTCGAGATCAGGTACGACGATCCCGCGGGGATTGGATTTTTTTCCCTCTACAAAAATCTTGTACGGGCAGACTTTCGTGCAGAGGTTGCATCCCTTGCAACGGGTCTCGTCAATGGCAAGTTTCATGCAATGCGTCCTATCGTAGTATGTGACTGTCCAGAAGAAAAAAACTATTTATTGGGAAATGCCGGTAATCAGCTCCCCTGTGTACAGTATCGCTGGAATTTTCTGTCCGCATGTGCCCGGACCGTTTCGAAGATATCATTGCCCTGTGCATCAATACCGACAGTAAGCGGTAGGGAATCGAGCTCGATGACCCAGACCGCTTCCGCCATGCCAAGGTCTTCAAAAAAAACCCCCCGGAGCGTCATGTGCGAAGCAGCGAGCGCGGCACACCCCCCCGTGAATGCAAGGTAGACAGCACGGTCGCGCAGCTGTTCGCGCGCTTCCTGCCCCATCCCTCCCTTACCGATCAGCGCCCTGACACCTTGATCGAGCAAAAAGCCCGAGAGCTTGTTCATCCGTGCCGATGTTGTGGGCCCTGCGGCAAGAATGCGACTGTTCTGGATTACGGGTCCACAGTGGTAGATAGCTGCACCCTTCGGGTCGAAGGGAATCCCTTCTTTTTTCATGCGGAGATGTGCCTCGTCCCGCGCCGTATACACGATGCCGGAGAGTTCCACCCTGTCCCCCGCATGTAAGTGGAGCACTTCATCGTTAAGGGGTGTTTGTAATGTCGTTGTCACCACACCACCTCCCTTGTCGCACGCCTGCATGCCCAGCACTGGACATTCACCGCAACAGGAAGCGAGGCCGTGTGGCATGCAGCGGTTTTCACTTTCACGGCAAGTGCGGTGGTATCGCCACCCATCCCCATGGGCCCAATGCCAAGACAATTAACGGCGTCACATAATTTCTGCTCAAGGGGATCCATGTGATCGATCGGCTGGAGGAGCGCCTCTTTGGCGAGGGCAGCAGCACCTTCAAACGTCCCGCCAATCCCGACACCGAGCACGACAGGGGGGCAGGATTTACCCCCGGCGCAAAGCACCGTCTCGACAACAAATCTCTCGATCCCGTCGTTCTCGGACGGGAGGAGCATCGCGATCCGCGAGACGTTTTCCGCACCGGCGCCCTTAGGCAGTACGGTCACGGTGAACCGATCACCCGGTTTCACATGGATCACCGGCATCCCCGCGCCGGTATTGTCATTGGTGTTATGCCTTGTGAGCGGATCGACCACATTGGGTCTGAGGGGGATGTTTGCAGTTGCCCTGCGTACACCTTCTGCTACAGCATCGTACAGGTTTTCTGTCAGGGGAATTGACGGAGGGAGTGTCAGGTACACCACCGGCACGCCCGTGTCCTGGCAGAGGGGGACGCCAAGATCCTCCGCTGCAGCGATATTGCGGGCGATATTTGCCAATTCCCCCTTCGCAACCGGATTCGTTTCCGCTGATGCCGCCCGTTCGATCACACGCTTCACATCGGGTGGAAGGCGGATCACTGCTTCACGCAAAGCGTCTGTGGTTGCCATCTCAAGCGCCCGGAGCATGGCGGAGCTGTCAGTACTGCACATTAACAGTAATGAGAAAAGAACGGAAATAATGATTTGGTTATGCGCATTTTCACATCAGAAAATACCTGAAAATATTCGTAAACGCAGATTGGGCGTCAGGTTTTTTTAAAAAAAACCGAAGATTGACCAGGTGCATGATAATAAAAAGGATACCTGGAAGATGTGAAAAAATTATTTCTTTTCTTTCCCACCTTTTACCGGCTTGCCGCCCTTTGGCTCTTCGGCAGCCTTTACCACGGGGGCAGCTCCCTTCTTGTCCTCAGGGGTCTTTGCGGGTTCCTTGCCCCTTGCCGGCTCCCTACCGCCCTTTGCCGGTTCTTTGCCCTTTGCAGCATCTGTTTCCTTGGGTTCCTCAGCGACAACGACCGGTGCTGCAACAACCTTCTCTTCAGCGAATTTTGGTGTAACGATCCTACCGCTGACCTTGATAGTGCTCACTTTCAAGTGCGAGGGCGAAGGGAGCTTATGTCCGCCATGGCGGAGTGCATCCTTGACCTTTTCAAGATATGAGGGGGTTGAAAAGACGGAAAAAATCCTCTGGTTCTCTGCAACCCGTGCGGCAGTCCCGACCGCTTTGCCGAATGCAAGGCGCATCCCTTCCGAGACACGGTCGGCACCGGCGCCGGTCGCCTGTTTGTTCTCGCGTAGGACATGGTGCGGGAAGACGCGCACCTTGAAATGGAAATTCGCCCTGCCGACCTCCTTCATCAGCCTGCGGTTGATGCTGATACGCGCCGCCTCAAGCGCGGAATGGCGGATCTGGCATGCTTCTTCCACGATGAGATCCACCTGTGTCGGGAATTCCTGCGCCAGGTTCCCCATTTCAAACTGGACGATCTTGCTTCCTGGAACCCCGCCCATGTATTCACGCCGCGTGTAGGGTTTCTTTGAAATATTCCTGTACATCCTTGCCGGTTTTCTGACCATCGCGTCCTACTCCTTTAAAGGGTATGTTTTAGCGGGCATAAAAATCCGTAAAAATGATCAGATGATCATGCCATTTTGCTGCATAAACTGCTTGTATAAAATGGAAATGGGCGGTATTAAACCTTACTGGAGGGTGCATTTCGGCTGGTTTATCATGTCAAGAACATACCTGCGCACTTTTGCAAACTCGACGCTCGTCCTGTCCCGGGGCCGTGGCTGATCGATGGGGATAACCTCGCAGATTGTTCCGGGGCGTGGGGTCAGCACAACAATCCGGTCTGCAAGGAAGACCGCTTCATCCACGCTGTGGGTGACAAACAGGATCGTCTTTTTAGTCTTGTCCCAGATATCAAGTAAATCGTGCTGGAGCTTGTTTCTTGTTTGGGCATCCAGAGCACCGAACGGTTCGTCCATCAGAAGCACAATCGGATCAACAGCGAGCGCCCGCACGACGGCGACACGTTGGCGCATGCCGCCGGATAGCTCATACGGGTAGCTGTTCCTGAATTCGGAGAGCCCGGTCAGGGCGAGGTATTTCTGGACGATAGCAGCCTGCTGTTCTTCCGGAACTCCCTGCAGCTCAAGACCTAACGCGATGTTCTCGTTTACCGTACGCCAAGGATAGAGTGAATAGTCCTGGAAGATCATCCCGAGCTTCCGGTCAGGGCGGGTGACCTCCCCCTCATCAATAAGAACCTTGCCCGAGGTCGGACGTTCGAGGCCCGCGATGATGCGGAGCAGGGTACTCTTCCCGCATCCGGAGGGGCCGAGCACGCAGACGAACTCCTTGTCCTCCAGTTCTATTGAAACATCCGCAAGCGCTTCGACAACCTCATGCTCCCCCTTCTCAAAACTCTTTGACAGGTGTACCACTTTCAGCGTCATCGGTCGAGCTCCCTCCACCGGAACGAACGCCGTTCAACCATCTTGAAGAGGTAATCACAACCGATGCCGATGATCCCGATCACGATCATCCCGGCAATGATGACCGGGATCTGCCCCCAGTTATAAGACGACATGATCAGGTAACCAAGGCCGGAGTTCGTGCCCGGCATCATTTCGGCGGCAACGACGCACATCCATGCGATCCCGAAACCCACACGCAGCCCCGTCCAGATGGTCGGGGCAGCTCCCGGGATTACCACCTTGGTCAGGATCTGTCGTTCGCTTGCACCAAGGATTGCCGCAGATTCCACCCAGGTCTTCTTAACTCCTCTCACGCCGTCAAGCGTGTTCAGGAGGATTGGGAAGAACGCTCCCATGCCGATAATGAAGACCATTGAGGTGAGCCCGATCTTGAACCAGGCAAGGGCAAGCGGCACCCAGGCGAGGGGCGGGATGGGACGGAGGAGCTGGACTGTGGAATCAAAAAAATTATGCATGGTTTCCGAGCGTGCCATGACAACGCCCAGAGGAATGGCAATCCCTGCGGCGAGGAGGAACCCAAGAATGACCCGTTCAAGACTGGTGAATGCGTTTGTTATCAGATTTCCGTACCCAAGGATATCGGTCGTGGGCGAGAGGAGGACAACAAAAACCGACTCGAGCCTTGGAAGGATGAACTCGTTGTTCAGGAGGATGGCAATGACTTCCCAGCCAATGACGATGCCCAGCGGAAGGATCAGTTTGAGAAGCGTATGAGATTGGAGAAACCCTTTCTTCCTGCCACCTTGGTCCATTAAACCCATCTTTTGTATAGATTGCCCCAAAAAGGGATAATTGTTGTTCATTCTGCATAGGCATTCACTGCCGCTGCAGAATTACCGTATTTATGAGGCTTCTTTGAGCTGGAAACCGTCAGACTTCAAGGCAAATCTAAGCATGACATCCTGGATTGAGCCCTTGAGCGGAATCCCCATTATAACAGGTTTACCTTCTGCAGACCTCTGCTGCGCCCATGAAACAAAGGAATTCCAATCACTTGCCGGGGCACCGGCAGAAACTACAACACCTGAACCTTCGGTATTCAGCGGATGAAGGATCTTAATCGGTGTGCCTTTGTCAATACCGGCGATCTCCGGCGGGGTCCCGATATATCCCATTTGGACAGTATCGGTCGCTGCCAGCTGTGCAACCTGCGGGCCGGCAGACCCTTCAATTAACTTGACCTCGGCAACTTTCTGCCCGTTCACCACGAGATCGCAGATCTCAGGCCTGGACTGTGTCGAGTCTCTTGGTACAAGTGCCACGCCGTAGGTGTCATTGAAGTACTGGTATTTCTTCACCGCAACGGTCAGTGATGCCGAATGCATGTCGCCTTTGAGGTACCCAATCGCGAACTGTTTGTTCAGCTTGGCCGGGGTGACCACCTTCTTGTCATCGACCATCTTGCGGGCTGCCTGATATGGTTTGAAATCGAAGAGGAGGGCATTACGTTCTGCAGGAGTTGCATTTTTGATCTTTGCGGTAACGTACCCGAGTTCAATCTGGGTGCTTACAAAATTACCCGTACCATTAATCCATTCGGGTGAGGGGTTGGTGGTATATTTTACCGTTGGGATCGCAGAATGGACTACAGCAATGGAAGATACCGTGACATTTCCATAGGTAAGGTTGCCCTTTCCGGCGATCCAGTCCGCTACAAGATCCGCAGCTTCATCCTGATGGGCGTTCAGGTAATCAGTGGATGCAATGGATAGGGCACTGATTGCATTCACAATATCAGGGTTTGCTGCCAGAAAGTCCTCCCGTACAAACAGGGCACAGCAGGGATGGTCTTTCCACATTCCCTCCGGTGGGAGGTTTTGGGAATAAGTGACAAGCTTCCCTATCCTGCTCTCCGTCGCAACGGATACAAATGGCTGCCACGCGATATAACCATCAATCTGGTTGGTCGCAAGGAGCATGGGGAGGGATCCTACACCTTTGCCGTCCAGTATCACGACACTTTTTTCAGAAGGTGTCCCAGCAGGCTGCGTGCAGCCGGCGCTTAATAATACAAAGGCAATGGCGATAAGGGCGATTGCCGTTAACCTGATCGTTTTCATGCGGGAGATATGTGACAGACCCTCTTATTAAATATCCGATTTGGACAAAAATTCTCTCTTTTTGTGATAATCTAAAGATTGGTAATTTACAATTGGACAATATTAATTCGATAATTGTCCACACGAGAGAATCATCAAATAACTTTATTTGACACAATTAAAGCAAAATATTTCAATAATTATCCCAATTGTATCTATGATATGGCACAGGTAGACCCAATCGACCGGTTGATGCGCGCGGCACTCATCTCGGATGAGGAGTTTGTGGGGACCCTCAACAATCTGATGAAGCGTGACCTCCGGATCAGTGTGCGCGAGCTTGCCCAAAAAAGCGGGATCTCCCCGAGCTCCCTGTATAAACTCCTGCATGGCAGGCGTTCACCGAACTTAAGCACGCTCCGGCAGATCATCCGCACCCTCCGCCAGCTCTATCATGTTGGCGATGAGGACTTCATCGGGTTAATCGCAGCCCGCCCCGTACTCGAAAGCGTCGAAGAGCGCGTTGCCGATGTTGGCGGTCGGCGCATCCGTGTGCGTGAATATCCTGTCCACACGATGGAAGATGCGATTGTTGCCGCCGTGAGGGCAGAACGTGAAGGGGCGATTGCGATCGTGTGCGCCCCGATCGTATCGAGCATAATCGAGCAACTGGTCCATGTCCCGGTCGCAACAATCGAACAACTGGTCCATGTCCCGGTGGCAACTATCATCCCCCGGGAATCGGTTCAGCGGGCGATCGAGCTTGCCGCACGCAAGGCGTGGGTTTAATCGCATGGCAATCAATAAAATACACAGGAACGGGATGGTGAAAGGATGCGAACGGACGTGATAAGGCTGGGGCGCCTTTCAAAAGAGAGAACGGTGAAAATGATGCAGTTTCTCTCATCGATGCGTGCTGACCGCTGGATCGCGGACGCTGATGTCCTGGTCGATATCGCGCACGTGCTGATGCTGGAAAAGCAGAAGATTATCAATCGTGACACCGCAAAACAGCTTCTCGCGGCACTGCTTGAACTCCATGATGAGGGGGTACCGGATGAGGCCTTTGATGACAGTTTTGAGGATGTCCACGCAGGCATTGAGACCCTGCTCGTGGAAGCTGTGGGTATGGATATTGGGGGGCGGCTCCACATTGGCCGTTCCCGTAACGATGAAGTTGCCACCTGTATCAGGATCAAGCTGCGCGATGAGCTGCTCAAACAGATGGCTGCACTTCTCAAGGTCCGGGAAGTGCTTGTTGCCATTGCCGAGCAGAATATTGAAACGGTCATGCCAGGGCTTACCCACCTCCAGCACGCCCAGCCTACAACACTCGCCCACCACATGCTTGCCTATGAACAGGCATTCTCCCGTGACTTTGACAGGCTCAAAGAAGCATATGTCAGGGTAAACCAGTCCCCCCTGGGTGCGGCAGCGTTTGCATCCACCGGCTATCCCATCAACCGTGACTTCACCGCACGATTGCTGGGATTTGAGGGTCTTGTAACCAACACGATGGATGCTGTAGCAACCCGTGATTTTGCGCTCGAGACGCTTGCCGATCTTGCCATCCTGATGGCGAACGTGAGCCGGATCTGCGAGGACCTGATCATATGGAGTACCTCGTTTGTGCATTTCGTAACGCTCGATGATGCATTCTGTTCGACCTCATCGATCATGCCCCAGAAAAAGAACCCTGACACCGCAGAGATCATGCGGGCAAAGACCGGTTCGGTCCTGGGCGCCTATACCGGCGCTCTGCTCACCGTAAAGGGACTGCCCATGAGTTATAACCGGGACCTGCAGGAGCTTACGCCTAACATCTGGCGGGGCATGCGGGACGCAAAAGAGAGCCTGCGTCTGCTGATCGACATGCTCTCGAGTGCAATGTTCGATACGGCACGGATGGCAGAAGAGGCAGGAAAAGGCTTTTCAACCGCAACCGAGCTTGCCGATTCCCTTGTACAGGCTTATGACATCCCCTTCAGGACCGCTCATAACATTGTTGGAAGGGCGGTCCAGAAAGGATACCTCAACCTTGAAACGCTGGATACAGCGGCAAAGGAACTTGGTATAGAGATATCATTTGCTGATAAAGGGCTCACACAGCAGAAGATCAATGAGGTACTGGACGTGAACTACTCCATTGCAGTAAGAAAAGCTTCGGGCGGACCGGCGCCGCTGGCGGTAAAAATTGCAATCGAAGAAAGAAAGAAGCAGCTTGACAGTGACTCGGCGCTCATCGATGAGCGGCTCGTAAAACTATCCGGGGCAAAGGACGAACTGATTGGACAAGCCCGGAGGCTGGTAGTATAAGCACAGGGTTCAGGTCCGGCGATATCGTCCAGTGCGAATGCGGCGGGAAAACAAAGAAAGGCATTTACATCACCGACCGCGATGGCATGGCGGTCGTGAAACTTGATTCGGGTTATAATATCGGCGTGAACCCTGGCTCCTGTATATTTCTTGAACACCCGGTCGTTCCACCAACAAGGCGGCTCGAGGTTGTTCAAAACGTTTCACTCCCCGCCCTTTCCATCGTATCAACCGGTGGGACCATTGCCAGCCGGATCGATTACCGGACAGGCTCAGTTACCAGCCAGTTTGATGCGGGCGATATCCTGACCGCGATCCCCGAACTGGCAACAATTGCTAATTACCGGACAAAACCCATCGCTACCATCCTATCTGAGAACATGACCCCGGCAATCTGGCGGGAGCTTGCCCGGGCAGTCCATGCAGAGATCAGGGCGGGAAGTGCCGGGGTGATCGTCACGCATGGCACCGATACGATGGCATACAGCGCTGCGGCGCTCAGCTTCATGATTGACACGCCGGTCCCGATTGTCTTTGTCGGTTCACAGCGGTCTGCCGACAGACCGTCGAGCGACAACGCGATGAACGCGGTGTGTGCGGCAGCAGCAGCAATGAGCGATATCGGCGAAGTGGTGGTGGTGATGCATGCAACCACGAATGACGACCTCTGCGCGATCCATCGGGGAACGCGGGTACGGAAGATGCACACATCACGCCGCGACGCGTTCCAGAGTATCGGTATAGAATCCATCGGCACGGTTGCATATCCGTCCCGTACTGTCACACTGAAGGAGAGTGCGATACGCCGCGGAAAATACAAGCTCGCCCTTCATGATAACCTGGAAGAACATTGCGGGCTCGTGCAGTTCTATCCCGGCATGTCGCCCGATCTTCTTGATGCATATCAGGGTTACAAAGGCCTCGTGCTTGCCGGTACCGGTCTCGGGCATGTGAGCACAACGCTCATTCCGCGTCTGCGAAAACTCATAGAGACCGGGACAATGATCGTCATGACCTCCCAGTGCATGCATGGCAGGGTCTGTGACCGTGTGTATGACACCGGGCGTGATCTGATCAGTGCCGGTGTCATCGAAGGCAGTGATATTCTGCCCGAAACAGCTCTCGCGAAACTGATGTGGGTGCTCGCAAACGAGCGGGATCCGGAGAAGGCACGTGCCCTGATGCAGACAGACCTGAAAGGAGAATGCAGCGTGAGGAGCCCCCATGGACTATAATAAAACCGGGCTGGTCGCGGGCATCGAGATCCACCAGCAGCTCGACACACGGGAGAAACTCTTCTGCCACTGTCCGACTGAATTGCGCACGACTGCGGACCATTCGGGTGAATTTTTCCGGTACCTGCGGGTGACCGAAAGTGAGATGGGTGAGATCGACCGGGCAGCACAAGAGGAGATGAAGCGCGACCGGAAGTTCGTGTATTATACCTATGATACCACCTGCCTTGTCGAAAACGATGAGGAACCACCGGCGTTCATGAACGATGAGGCTCTTTCACTCTGCCTCATGATCGCGAAGATGTTTTCGATGAGCCCTGTCCCGCAGGTGCACCCGATGCGCAAGCTCGTGATTGATGGTTCGAACACGAGCGGGTTCCAGCGGACAGCACTCGTTGCGCTCAACGGGACACTCCCAAACGGGGGGCAGATAGAGACGATCTGCCTGGAAGAAGAGGCTGCGCAGCGCGTGAAGAACGATATCTTCTCGCTTGACCGGCTCGGTATCCCGCTGATCGAGATCACCACGTCTGCCTGTATGCATACTCCGGAAGAGGTGCAGCAGGTTGCGGAATACATCGGCATGGTGCTGCGATCCACCGGGAAGGTAAAGCGCGGGATCGGGACAATCCGGCAGGATGTAAACATCTCGATTGAGGGCGGCGCCCGCGTGGAGATCAAGGGCGTGCAGGAACTCGACCTTATCGCCGAGGTGGTCAGGCGCGAGGTGCAGCGGCAGAAAAACCTGCTTATGATCCGGGATGAGCTGAAGAGGAGGGGGGCGAAAATTGACCCCGATGCGATGACGGATGTTACCGATCTTCTCAAAAAGACAAAATCTTCGATCCTTAAAAAAGCAAAGAAGATCTTTGCAATAAGGCTCCGGGGCTTTGCCGGGCTGGTCGGGCGCGAGATCCAGCAGGACCGCCGGCTTGGGAGTGAGATATCCGATTACGCAAAAGTGTGCGGGGTCGGAGGGATTTTTCACACGGACGAACTGCCGGCGTACGGTATCACCGCGGATGAAGTAATGCAAATTCAAAAGTCCGCCAGTGCCCTTGATGAGGACTGTGTAATAATTATTGCCGGGGCGGATGAAAAACAGGCAGGCTGCGCCGTGAATCAGGTAATCATCCGGGCAAAGAAAGCGCTTGAAAAAAATCCTGTTCCTGAAGAAACCCGGAAAATGCTCGAAGGCGGGAGCACCTCATACATGCGCCCGCTTCCCGGTGCTGCACGGATGTACCCTGAGACCGATGTGTATCCTGTCATCATCGATGACAAGCGTTGGAATGCACTGGTTGTTCCCGAACTCCTGACAGCGAAATCCAAACGCTATGCCCAGGAGTATGGAATTGACCGCAACTATGCCGCCCAGCTGGCGTCATCGGAGAAACTGCCGCTGTTCGAACGCGCTGTTAAGGAAGGGATAAAACCAAAACTCGCCGCGTTCACGATTCTCTCAACAACCACGGAGCTCCGCCGGGAAGGAGTTGAGGTACGGAATGTACCTGATGAGGCATACCTCGCAATCTGGAATGCGGTGCAGCAGGGCAAGGCTGCAAAAGAGGCCATTCCCGACCTCATCCGTTCTGTTGCATCGGGCCGCACAGTTGAGGATACTCTCAATACACTCGCCCCCTCCATATCCAGTGACGAACTCGAATCCATCATCAAAAAGATTATCGCGGACAGGACAGACTTTGTCCGGCAGAAGCAGAAGGGGGCGCTCGGTCCGCTCATGGGTGTGGTGATGGCAGAGGTACGGGGCTCGGTTGACGGGAAATTGGTAAGCGAGATCCTGAAACGCGAGATCGAGCATGCGCTTGCCAAAAAACCATCGTAATTATTTCAGCAGCACGGCAGAATTAGATAAGGAGTTCTCACATGGGCAAGACAGGCACGACTATATGGGCGCAGGTCAAGGGCGTCAAGGGACAGATCCGGCTCGTCCCGAAAAAAGAGGCGGAACTAAAAACCCCGGGACCGAACCAGCGGTTCAAGGCAGGGGCTACAACCAAGAAGCTGGACCAGGCGAACGAATCACAATATGGCGGAAGGCGCGGTGGGCGCGGTGGGCGTGGACGCGGCAGCAGCCGTGGCGGAGACCGGGGCGGAACCCCGGAAAGGACAGGAAACCCCCTCATCAGACGACGGATGCGCCGCGCAAAGGTCTCTGCGCTGGGCAGCAAGCAGAAATCCGCACGGTAAGTTCAACATAAAAAATACCTTCCTGTCACGGGTCGAGGTCAGGATGGTTTTTTTAACCCATCCTGATCCCCTCAGCATATCGATCAGTTCTCATTTTTCAAGCAGATGGTGATAATAAAAATGATAACTATCTTTTATTGTGAATGTCTATGGTGAGTATGAATATCTCGACCGCAGTAAAGAGTTACCAGTTCGGCGAACGGGCAAAGTCAGAACTGATTATTGCGTCCCAGCTTGCGATGGCGCTTGGAAGTTTTCCCGAACAGGAGCGGGCCGGAGGAAAGAGGATGCTGCTTATGCTCATGGAGTCGATGCGATCTGAGATCCAGTTTGCCTACAATAGTACGAGCCAGCAGGACTTTATGCGCGCGATCAATGCGCTCAACCAGGCAATCTCGCTTGTCGAGAGCAACCAGCTGGAACAGGCATCAGAGAAAATTGCTGCTGCGATAAGTGCTTCCACAACCTCGGCACAGCAGGCATGGCAGGTACTTGCAGACCATGGACTCCTCTGAGTTCCGGGGATTTTTAACAAGCCGTTCTTCGGTCCGGGAGTACGGGAGCGACCCGTTGAATGATGAGGAGGTTACCTTTATCCTTGACTGTGCCAGCACGGCACCAAGTGCCGGGAATCTTGAGGCATGGGATGTTGTCATTGTAACAGACGAGGATGGGAGAATCGCGCTCAGGGACGCAGCGTACGAACAGGACCACATCAGGGATGCTGCTGCGGTATTTGTGGTGTGTGCAAACTACATACGCTCAATGTCCAAGTACGGCGAACGGGGCATTCTTTATGCGGCGCAGGATGCGACAATTGCATGCACGTACATGATGCTTGCCGCCCATGCGCAAAACCTCCATTCGTGCTGGACGGGCGCATTCAACGAAGACGAAATTAAAAACATCCTCCAGCTGCCTCAGCATATCCGCCCGGTAGCCCTTCTCGCGGTTGGAAAGGGTCATGCCCCCTCATCACTCACGGAACGGATGCCGGTTGCGGAGCACGTGCATTCCGAACGGTGGTAACGGGAGTGAAAATATTGTGCCTGACTATGTGGTGACCCTGGAATCAGCATGGATCGTCCGTGATGTGAAATCACTGGATGATGCGATCGGCATTGCGGTCAGCGAAGCGGGCAAGCGCCTGAATCCAGCGGCAAAATTCGTTGATGTTGAGGCGGGTATGCTCTCCTGCCCGTTCTGTGAACAGGACCTGTCCAGTGCAATAGTCGTCGCTGACACAGCGCTTGTCGGGCTTGTGCTGGAGATGAAAGTTTTCCGGGCAGAGTCAACGGAACATGCGGGGCGTATCGCAAAGTCGGTCATCGGCAAAGCGCTGCGGGATGTGCCGCTCAAGCTCCTGGACGTGCAGGAACAATGATCAACGTTGTCGGCCACACGGCAATCGATCACATCTCGCATGTGCATCACCTGCCGGAGCGCAACGCCTCCACCCACATCACGGACCGCCAGATCTTTTTTGGAGGCGGGGCGGCAAATATTGCTGCAGGAATTGCCCGGCTCGGGGAACCCTGCACGCTCGTGTCCTGTGTTGGCGGGGATTTTGCAGGATGTGAATACGATCGCTGGCTTGACAATCTCGGGGTCCGGCAGCAGTTCTTTGTGGTACCGGATGCACACACCCCCACGGCATTCATGTTCACCGATGATGAGGGAGACCAGGTGACCTTTTTTGAATGGGGGGCATCCAAAGCGTTTGCATCTGCTGATGCACCGCACCTTCCCTTTGTCCATATGGCGACTGCGGATCCTGACTTCAACTGCCGCGTGGCTGAACGGAGTGAATTCACTTCGTTTGATCCGGGACAGGATGTATTCTGGTATACAAAGGAGCAGCTCGAATCGATCATCTCAAACACTGATATCCTGTTCGCCAACCACCATGAGGTTCTCGCCATGTGCAGCACCCTCGGTACCAGAAAAGAAGACCTCATCAGGGAGGTTAGCATGGCAATCTTCACCATGAGCGGCGAAGGGAGTCGGCTCTATGTAAGGGGCACCGAACACGTCATCCCCGCAGTACCCGTGAAGCTCGCCGATCCCACCGGAGCCGGAGATGCGTACCGTGCCGGATTTCTCACCGCATACGTTCGCGGCTATTCCCCCACGGGGTGCTGCAGGATTGGTGCTGTAGCCGCATCTTTTGTCGTGGAGCATGCAGGGTGCCAGACCCACCTTGCAGGCTGGGAGAGCATGCAGGACCGGTACCGGCAGCATTTCGGTGAGATCCCCGCCCCGCAGGAACGGAGGTTTTCATGAGATGGGCAGCACTCACTTCCGGCGGCAAGGACTCAATCCTTGCCTGCCAGAAAGCAATTGACAGTGGGAAAAATGTCGCGTACCTCGTAACGGTTCGTCCCGAGAATACTGACTCGTATATGTTCCATTCCGCAAACCTCGATGCGGTACCGGTGATTGCACGGGTTGCCGGCATGAAGTATGTCGAGATTCCTACTCACGGGCGCAAGGAGGAGGAACTTGCCGATCTCGAACAGGGATTGTCACTCCTTCCCGTCGAAGGGATCGTTGTTGGCGCAGTTGCATCTGCCTACCAGAATGACCGGATAACCGGCATCGCAGACCTGTTATCGCTCAAGGTATTTGCGCCGCTCTGGCAGATGGACACCGAGAAGCTGCTGTGTGAAGTGGCAGACCGACTGGAAGCAATGATCATCGTTATTGCAGCAGACGGCCTCGACACCAGTTTCCTTGGTGCCCGCATCGATGATGCCCTGATTGGGCGGCTTAAGAAGGTTGCGGCAAAGACCAGGATCAACCTTGCCGGTGAGGGGGGTGAATATGAGAGCCTTACGCTCAATGCACCGTTCTATTCCCGCCGGATTACATATGCAAGGTCCGAGGTCTACATGAGGGGTAATCGCGGGGAACTCATCCTTGGGGGGTTTGCCTGATGGCACAGGGCAGTGATGTCAGACTGGGGCAGCTGACGCGATTTCTTTTTACTGCCCCGTCATGGCAACGCTCACTTGTCACTATCATCGTTCTGGGCGTAATCATCGATCTCGCGAGCGCACGGAACTGGGTCCGGCTTCCGTTCTCGGGAACGGTCGCGTTCACGATACCCGCACTTGTCGGATTTGTCCTGACCAAACCAATGATCGAATTCGGCGGGGAAGCAATGACGTGGAAC
>PDVH01000120.1_pt1 | contig 20879 bp, 31 predicted proteins | sample 1369781 | NCBI WGS metagenome assembly PDVH01 (sample SAMN07795378, study PRJNA414565) | Alkali sediment metagenome, whole genome shotgun sequencing project. | isolation source: glacial lake sediment | place: Bosnia and Herzegovina: Donje Bare Lake | collected 2016-06
GAGATATAACGCGCAACCGGATCGGACGGATCGCCGTTTAAAAGTGGCTCCGATATGGATATAAGCTGTTTCCCGGCTTGAAAGAATTGTGACCGGACCCTGAGAAAGTCCTCAACATTCCTGGCAAACCTATCCATCCATCTGACCACTAAACCATCGGCTGCGCCGATCAGGATTAACTTAACTGCTTGCTCAAATACCGGCCTTGTCTCCTGGCTGGGCTTAGACCCTGACCGCCCCGGCTCGGCCATAATCCGGCTGACAGTGTGACCTTGCTCGCTGGCCCATTGCTCTATTGCTTCCTGCTGGGCTTCGATGGAGTAACCCTTTTTCAATTGTTCTTTGTCTGAAACTCTGGCATAGCCTATGAGGTGCATAAAATCGGCCTGGAAGTAAATCGGCCTGGAGGATTAACTATGACAAAAACCGCCGTCACACATTGAACCGAACAAACCCGGCTGGTAGGAAAAATCGGCAGCCTGGAGATTTCGACCGGAAGGAACAAAGTGAACCTGGGCCGGTTTGCCGCCCAATTTTACCAAGCCCGCTTGATTGATATGCGCTTCTAAATCGGCGATCAGGATAAAATCTTTGGGAATTTCCTCTCTCAACTCTGCCCATTCTGACTTGCTCTTAAAGGGGCAGAATTTACAGGATGACTTTCGAGGGACTGGTAAGCCTCGCTGTTGTAGCCATTTTCCACAGTCAAAGCGATGGAAATTTAAATCAAGCAGGGGAAACTCATGGTGGATAAAAGCTACTCGGCTGGGCTTCGCCCGTTCAATTTCATCAACGGTTATACCCATCCAAAGAGTGACTAAATCGGCGCGCAGACGACCCCGACGATTGACCCCTAGTAAATCTCGGATGGCTCTATGAATAGGCCGGATTTTATAATCACGGGTACATTTCCTGATGATTTGTCTCCCGGTCTCGCCCACGAATAGGGGGAGGCTGACTTTCTTGTAAGTGTCGCCCAAGATGTCCTGGCCGCCGATTTTGATAACCTGAATTCCGGCTTTTAAGGCGCGGGGAGCGTAAAAATCAAAAATCTCATAAGAGTATTCGTGCTCAAAACCCGTGTCTGAAAAGATAGCTGCATCAATCTTGGGGAGTACCCCCTCGGCTGACATTTCCAAGATCACGGTTGATTGTAAACCTACTCCCCAAGATAGGACTATCATTGCTGTTTTCTCCTGATCGCTGATTTTTTAGGTGTGACTGGCCGGTTTGTCACGTTTCCTCAATGTGCATTGAGGTGCAGTATCGCCAAAAATGGCGGGGTCTTCGATGGCTGATAAAAGGGCTTGGCGCTCCAAAATGTCCATTTTTTGGAGGCGACTGACCCAGCGCTGCTTTTTGCGCTTGATACGTTCCCGGTCTCGAAAAGTGTCTCCAAGGTGGGAATAATCATGCAGCCTGATAGGAGTGGGGTAATTCATCCAAAGATATTCTGTGGCTTTTGCTCCCCCTCTGGTTATGGCCTCGAATGTAGAGATGTGCCAATCGGCCAAGGCCTGGGCGTACAACTCCGACCAATAACCGGAAATCATTACCGGGCAGGGTAGGCGCTTGAGCACCCCCAACAAGATAATGTGGTCCTCTTCTGCCAGCTCGCATCGATAAATCGGGCGATGTTGCCGGCGAGTTGAAAAGAGGTAAGGAGGGTCAGCGTAAACAAATTCATCACCCTGGAAGGGGTAAACGGCAAGCCATGCAATAGCATTGGCGTTGATAAAATCTACTGCACCAACACCATTTTTGGCGATGTCCGATCTCAATTGCTCTAACGCTGGAGTATCGGCATCAATGGCGATGTTGGCCAAAGCTGGCCGTTTGTGGCGTAGGATAGCTCCACTTCCGGCGAAAGCCTCAATATAAACCCTGTGAGGAGGAATGAGGTTAATGATCTTCTGATATACGCTGTTTTTGGTGACCATATCGCCGGATTTGGCGTTGTTCGCGGGTATCGCTGCTCCTGGCGATGATTGCCGGCCACTATCGCCGCAAGTGGCGATGTGGACCGCATCGCTAGAATTAGCGTGCATCGAGCAACGTCATTTGTGACGATAAAACCTGGTGTGCTCATGCTGCTTTCTGTTCAGTCCAAACCATTTTGCCCAAAACGTCTTCCACATCCCCGGAGATTGCCGCCAGGTTGGGCGATTGTTTGAAGTAGTCAATCACCATTTGGGGGGTTAGCCAATTCCAATCTTTGGGGACAAATTTAACTGGAGCTCCAGGTTGCTTTGTCCCCAGTTCACTAAAAAGTTTAGCTTGTGTCCCCATTGCAGCCATTTCTAACCGGCCCATGTGATAGTGGATTGATCTAATCTTTTCCCTGGTTTTACTCAACTCCTGGTAAAGAGCATTGACCGCATGATAACGTTCTACTCTGGCCTGGGCCTGGGCCTGGGCCTCTGGCTTTTTGCCTATGTATTCCCGGCGACGGCCCGTTGACCGTTCATACTCTGATCCAGTGGGGTGTAGTAACTCCATCCCCCCATTGTCTGACCTGGTGTGGATTGTGGCGTTTGTAACCCCCTGTTGGGTCAACTCGTCCATTTGCCGGGTTAGCTGTTCTTCCTGCTCTTGCAGTGTTTTTAGCTTCTCCCATACCTCGGTCATTCGTTCTGCAAAGTCATCTTGTATCATCGATTATGCTCCTTGTAATAATGGGGATGGGGACAAGCCCTTTTTGATCTCGCCTAACTGCGAAAATTGTCCCCATTCCAGGTTGTTTAGTGAGTTGTCCCCAGTCCCCAAAGGTAAAAGGTACTGACCTGTGTACCTGGCCCGGACAACTAAGGCTACATTGACCCATTCCCAACAGTTTAGGAACTGTGCAAAGTAACCTTTGTACCTTGTTGGGTGACTGGTCAAATGAACGTTGTGACGGCCACCCAGGATCCAGCTGGGGACGATATAGGGGTATGTTTGTCCCTGGTCTACGGCTATAAGGATTACCAGGCTATCAACTCCGCTGGGCAAGCGCGAGGTATCAAACTGCCAGCGTAACCGCTTGCAGCGTGTTGAATAATGCCATTTGGGGTTGGCTGCTTTTACTTCGATGGGTAACGTTCCAAGCATAATATCCACCGAGGCAAGCCAGTTTGAGACTAGCCGGGCTTCGCTGTAGCCCCTGGCTTTTAGCTGGTCTACGGCCCATTTTTCCCACTGTAAGCCGAATTTCTGTTCTTTTGACATCATGCTCTAACCCTCAAAGTTTTATAGGCTGCTCCATTGGTCATTGAGTTGAGCATGGCGTAAACGTTGACGACATCCCAGTATTGACGGTCAAAGCACACGTTGCAACCAAACCTTTGCTCTTTGATGTTTATCCAAGCGGATGGTGTGCCATCGGGCGTTTTATCGTCGTGAAAAGGACACCATGCCAAGTATGCTCCCCTGTAATTTGGGTGCTCTTTTATCGGCGGTATTAAGTCCTCAATTCTGACAGTGGTTTTGGTGGGAACATAAGCCCTGGCAATGGTGCTTTTCTCTGTTAGGTTGGCTTTTTCCTGCCAACCTTTGAGGACTTCGGTTATAGTGGGGATGGTAAGGGGCAGCGTCTTGTTAATCGTGTGGTAAGGTGCTCCCGTGTGATGGATTGAAGGGGGAACAATGCAGTAACCGCCCTTTGCCCTTAAAAGAACTTCCAAGTCACCCCGTACAAACAAACGACTATGCCCTGGATCATCCTGGACCTTAAACCAAACGTGATAACCTCGCCTTGTTTTTATGATCCAGGTTGGCAATTCTCCGGCCTTTTTGCGCCAAACGTCATAGGTTAGCTGGTCATCAAAGTCCAGGGCTACATAATTCAGCCAGTAACCCGTTATCGCGCCCACATTCGCGTCCGGCCAAACCCTGGCCCAGCGTCGCCATTCGGCCTCTGTCGGCAAACGATGGTTAAACTCCAATGTGTCTTTTAAGTGGGGGTTTTTCCGTGCATCGCGCCATAGGGGGATGACGGCCAAACCGTGATTAAGGTACTTCAAAGCAAAATCTAAAAGGGTACTCATGACAGTGTTGACACTCCTTTGGGGGGTTGAATAGCTGTATACCCCCCCCCTGCAAAAAAGATTAATAAAGTTAGTGTCATGTCTGTCATGTCTGTCATGTCGAATAAAAAACCTCACTCTCTTCATCATGTGTCCATGACAGTTCATGACAGAGAATTTTTGGGAAGCGTTTCCCATGACAGACATGACACTATGACAGTAGGGTTTAAACAATTGTTGTCTATTTTTAGTCACGACTAAATTTTTACTCCTTCCGGGCTGGCTTGATCCCAAACCAGCCCCGATATTGGCGAGTATCGTTAAGGATTTTCCGGCCTCGTTTTAACCCGAATTTGGTCAACACCCGGTTAAGGTCGTACCAAAAAGCCAGTTCAGTCCCATAGCGATAATGCAGGCTTATGGTGTCTTTTATGGCGAGATTGGTCATGAAGTCGTTATCATCCTGGGTGACATCAAAAAAACCCTCTATCACGTCGATAAGGGGGCTTCTACTCTCAAACTGGGTGTTGATTTGGGCCTGGCGCTCTTTCTCATGTTCGCTCAACTCTACGGCATAGGGCATGTGGCGATAGAACCAATAAGCCTCGGCCCAAAGGTCATCAATACTCAGTTTGGTGTAATCCCAGTTGATGGCCTCAACCGTGCAAGATAGAAACCGAGTGGATCCGGTTGGATCGGTCAGAAACCCGGCCCCGTCATAGTTGACCGTCCCAAAAAACGAGGCAGCGACGGGTTTATGAATAGGGTAGCGGCCATAGGGGGGGCGCTCGTACACAAACGGGCGAGTAATAAAACTCTTCAAAGCTTCAACGTCACTCCGCCGAGTGGTGGCCCCTAATTCCTCTACTTCCCAAATAAAGACATCAATCAGCCTTAGAATTGCATCCTTGCTATCTGGATTGATGGAGCCTTTATTAAAGTGGTTTTTCAGGGGACATAGCCAGTTGATGAAAAAGCTTTTGCCGGTGCGCTGCTCGCCAACAATGACGAGCATGGGGTTTCGTTCCCCGGTGAATAGCTTGGCGATTGATCCAACCATCCACTTGAACAACCACACCCCCAAAATGGGTGCTTTGTTTTCATCGCTGTATGGTTCCGGCGAGGTGAAGTAAGTGGCTAAATTGGCAATGAGGTAAGGTACTCCTGATTTTGGGGTGTATCGCCCGTTTAAGCCTTCAAAATAAGCTTTGATGGGGTTGTAACGGTTCTCGTCGGCATGCATGATCAGGGCATCAAGCATGGCGCTTAGGCCGGGTTTTTTCTTGCCGCCGTAGCCATTTTCGCGCATGCGGGTTTTGATAATGGCCTCCGTTGTGTTGTCTAGCCTTTGCCAGTCCCGACCATTAAGCTTGACCTCTATACCTTCGTCAAGGTCATTGATCCGCACCGAGCACCCTATACCCCGTAAATCTGCTATGATCTCGGAGTAATCTATGCTCATAAAATGCTTGCCTCACTGGGGACAAAGGGGAGTTTCTGGCCGGCGAATTGTGTCCCCATTGGGGGGGGATATACAGCCCTATCCACTCGCCATAACACCCAACCCACGAGAACATCAAAGTTATCTACTGGATTGCTTTCGTAGGGGGAAAAACCATCTTGTGCTAGTTGTTTCGCTGTCTTGTTGATCCGGTTTATGCTGGCCCGGGTTGGAGAATAATTGTAAACGTGGGGCTTGTTATAACCTGTTTTTTCTCTCATAACGGTAGCTAAAACATCCCCATTTTGTTTTACCTCTAGCCAAAACGCCTTGATATTCCTTTTCATTTTTCGTCCTTTTGGTTACTGTCTGGTTGAGTGAGTTTTGTCTTAAGTTCCTGAAATTCCGACTTGGACAATACCATTGTCCTAGTTGTTCCTCAGCCCTTTTTTAGTTTCAGGATGACGGAACCGTTAGCCAATGGGATTAGTTGGATCATTGCCAGAAATCCGTTTATGGGTAGATTTGCGTAACTTTTCAACGTCACTGGCTTCCCTGTTCTCTCCTACCAGTTCTATCAGTACGGGATTGATACCGATGCTTTCTCTGACGCAATCTAAACACCACAAGCTAAAAAGATAACGACCATGGCCATGGTGAAATGCCCATGTTTCATTCTCGATTGGTTTCCCGCAACGATTGCACTTTTGATCGCTATCAAATTTAACGAGTAGGGAAAACGGGGAGCGGTCTTTTTTCCTTTTCATCCTTCCCCCTCCCCTGCGAGTACCAACGCCTCGACCTGGCTTTGAAATTCCTTCTTTGCCTTTTTGAACTCAAGGCCCAATTGGTCCCAATCCATATCAGGATGTAACGCGCCGATGATGGGTACAACCGGCCTGAATTTGGGCATGCAGTAATCCAACAAAGCCAAGCGGATGACTTCGCTCATGGGGACATCCTGGGCAATAGCGACGGTCTGAACGGCCTCGTAAAGAGCCTCGCTAACCCGTGTGGCAGGTAAAGATTTAGTTTTGTTCGGCATGATGCGCTCCTTTGTGAAAGATAGGTCTTAGAACTGAAATCCAGTTCTTAGAACTTATTGTAGCGCAAATGTAGCGCACGGCAAATTAAGGGGATTATTTTTGCTATGTTAAAATATGCTTATGGGAGAAAGTCTAAAAAAGTGGGTGATTAACCAATTAAATACATCGGGTTGGAGTATAAGCGAGTTAGCCAGAAGGGGCAGGTTAAATCAAAGTTATGTGTCTGCTGTTTTATCTGGAAGAAAAGAACCCGGCCCAAAGTTTTACCAGGGGATGTCCAGGGCTTTTGGCGTAACCCTGGAAAGCGTTGAACGATTAGAGACCGATGGGGTAATCCCGGAAAGTCGGATGGATGACCCTGCTTACCTGGAATTGATGGAGGTTGCTCAAAGTCTGACCGATAGCGATTTGCAAGAGGTTTTACACTATGCCAGCTATCGGTTATGGTTGTCTAAAAAAACAACTCACTGAACACACGTTCTAAACTCCCCTGTTGATTTCCTCTTGTGCGCCTCCGTGGGCGTTTTTCAGCCAAATTAGGTATCCCAGTGTCAAAAAAAGCACAGATGTGCTATAATCGCCTTATGTTGCTTCGGGTTTTTATTTCCTTTGTGCGTTGGGTGCAAAGGGTTGCACCCTGGTTGCACTTTCCGCATCTTGACCGCTGGATTGTCAAAGTGTGGAAATTCCTCATTAATCTGCTGGTTTAACTATGAATTGGCCCGGCGAGGATGGAACCCTGAGAGATTTGTTAAAGTGGGGACTACTCGCCATTTTGGAAGAGTTAGAGGTAATTCGGGAACAAATTGAAATGGACCTTCAAGGCAGTGATCGAATTGACATTACTTTTCAGGTTGCATCTTTGGCAGAAGGGTTGCACGAATTGGAAGAAAGAGTATCAAAGCTTGAAAGTCACAAAAATTCAGTATCTTGGATACTGGGCCTAACTGCGGCTATGTCCTTTGGCCTGTTCCTGGCTTACCTGATAGGGTTGGCAAAATGAGCGTTGAAATTCCTTCTAAATTGGGGACAAAAGACAGCTCAACCGCTTTGCAAATTGTCCCCAAGTCCGTATATCTCAAAATCTACGCTTCGACGATGCGCTACCATCGGTTAATGGCCCTGGCTGATGAATATGGGTGCTCATGGCACACGATAGCACTTGAGGCAATTGACTGGTATATCCGCACCCATCCCCCCAAAAAGAAGCGTGTAGCTTAACCCTTGAACTTTTCCCCTTTGGGGCTTACCCTATTGACAAAATTCACCATAAACCCCGTCGCGCCGGGGTCATTCACCATTTAAGGAGGTTTTTTATGACTACTCTTTCGGTTCCTTTTATTGACTACTCCAACGAAAGAAGCACCGCTGGGGTGTACGTGGGCGATGCTATCACCGATCCGCATGCCGTCCTGTTGAGCGATGCTATCGAGGGAATGAGCATTGGCACAAAGGGCGATACGGCTCTGTTGAACCGCAGCGTCATTGACGCAGGCAGTGTTACCCCGCCCACCGACCATTTTGCTCAACGTGAGTTGAAATGGTTGTGTAAGTACACGGACAACGTGAACGGCAAGGCGTATTCGTTCACCATTCCGTGTGCAGATGCTGCCCTGACCGTTGGCAACACCGATATGGCCGATCTGTCGGCTGGCGCTGGCCTGGCCCTGAAAACCAACTTCGACCTTTACGCGGTTAGCGAATTGGGGAACGCGGTTACGCTGAACAGTGCTGAGCTTATTGGCCGAAGCTCCTAACCCTATCGAAGTGAATAAAGGGGGGGGACAACACCCCCTTTTTTGTGTTCTATGCGTTTACCTATTCCCGATGATTGGAACGAAGAAACTGACGGTTATATCCTGGGTTTGGTGTGCTTCCCCAACAGCAAGTATTGGCGGGCTATCGTTAGGGGACAAATCCAGGTGCTTTCCTATGGGCGGCTGTGGGATGAGCAAACCGGGGTTATCAAGGACGTTCAAGCTATCGGGCGGGAAATTTACGAGAGCTTTATGACCTGCAAACTCGATGACCTTGTAACGGCGATGGAAACCCTTAACCTGACCATTGCAGCCCAACAGGAGACGTTGACGGCGATTGTAACCGCGCTGGGCGACATTCAAACCGCTATCGCTGCTGGCGGCGAGGGAGACCTTGAAGACGATTTGGCTAACGTGTGGGGTGTGTTACAATCCATCAATGAGGTGCTTGGGGGTGACAATGACCCTCCACCTACTCCACTTTGAGGTTAATGTCATGCAACTGATCTTTACTTTACTCTTGATTTTGGTTTGGTTTGTTAGTTTTTATGCCGGTTCGCTGAACGAAAAAACCCCAAAGGAAAACAGGAGCAAAAGGATGGTGATAACCTATGGGTCTATGTTTGCCCCGGTAATTGCGGCAGGTGTTATTTCCTTGATCTATTTGTTAAATTGCCAATGAGGGCTTATGCCCGGACAAACCAACAACCCAAACCTTTTGGCGGCTGAAAATCAAGAGATTGTAGCCCTTAATGAGATTACAGAGGCGATAGACGGCCTGGAAGTGACCGTCAATACTTCTGGCCTTGAAGGTGCTATCAATACGCTTCAAATTGCTCTTGTTTCAGTCCTGGAAGGGTTGCAAACTACAGTAAAGGCTCTGAATATGGTCGTAACTCAAAACAACTATTGCGGCTGTGGCTGTGGCTCTGNGGAAGTACAACCACTCCCCCCATACCCCCTGAGCCGGGTGAGCCTGGGGGAGGATCTCCTGGCGACCCGCCAGGTGATACCCAAACCGAGCCGGAAGGAACAACCGAAGAAAAAGCCTCACGGCGCTGTAAGGTTGCAATGTGGATAATCAATGATTATCTATTCCCTATCATTGATTGGTGTGATAAGCATGGGGTAGATGACATTGTTAATGTTGCTGCCGACACTGTTGGGAATTTGGCTTTGGTGGTTACTGCTGGCATTGCTGCTAGTGCTATTTCTGCTGTAGCAGGGCTTTTTATAACTCCTGGCCCTGACCCAACTGATTTAATTGTTGCATTGATAGGGGGAGCGATTGCCAGTAGTGTTACTTATTATGTCTTGAAGGAGGGGGAATTAGATTTAGGCGTTTTGGTCGGGTTTATTAATGACAATAAGACGCAGATGATTTGCGCCTTGTCTAATTCTCAAAATGCTTGGAGCGCCCATTCTGCTTTAATGGCAGCTATTGATAATGCGTCTCCAACGCTTGATCCCGGCAACAGAAACTTAATTAGTAACCTGTTTGGTGGTAATCCGGCTTTGGGGTTGCTGTTTTATATTGATAGTCGTTATCAGGTTCTGGAGGCTTACATTGCCAAGCAGCCCGACACCTGCCCCTGCGCGGACGATGATCCCCAAACGAACACCCAAGAAGACGTTTATCATTGCAAGGCTGTCAACTATCTCTTTGATGGTTTTGTGGATACTTTGGACAACTGGTCAACCGTCGCCACGATGACCTGGTATACAACTCCAAGCTTCATTACTGCCTTAACTGGCGGCCTGCTTTGGACCTTGTTAGGAGGAATTTACAACCTGGTCTTTGTTGGGATTACGGCGGTAGCGGCCTTTATCGCCAAAATTGTCTCATTCCTGGGTACGCTCTATTGGAGTGGGGCTGATTACTTCACGGCTTTTGAACTGATTGCGGCCCAGTTCTCGGCTAACAAGGAAGCGATTATTTGCGAGCTATACGAGGCTGCTGACATTGACGAAGCAAAAGCCGCGCTTGAAGGTCATTTAGATGACTACCTGGGAACTGTGATGACCGCCCATCCTGAATGGGCAGAACAACAGGACACTTACAAGGATGTCATCATGGCCCTGCTGTCCAACACCGTTTTAAATGTTCTGTTTGAAGAAGCGGAACGAACTGAAATTACCAATTACAACCCGGAAGGGTTTACGGATTGTGCGGAATGCGGAATGGTTCAAGGGGACTTGGGCCACTACGTTGACGCCTACGTACATGGTGGGTACTTCCAATGCCCATTATTTGCCAGAGATGAACCTATAGCCTCGTATATAGGCCCTGCTGGCGTTTCTTATGTGGTCTTTGGCCTGGATCACAGAATGAGAATACAATTTAGCCTTAACGGTTGGACCTATATAGACGATGTATGGCATACTCCCAATTTCAGGCTTGGGTCAACTTGTCAATCTTTCAATACCGAGGATGACGATTACTCCGGTAACGTCAACCCTGGCGAGGTTGAATGCTGCAATGCCACCATCATCAGTAGTACCCCCTTCACTTTAACCGTGATCTCGGCCTATGATGCGTAAACAAAAGCCCCCGATTTGGGGGCTTTTTTGATACCTGGACAAAAAACTGTGCAAGTCTAGGATTTGCACAGTTCAACTAAAAATTGACGGGAGCGACGGGACTTGAACTAATGTTCTAACCCCTCAGTTTAACAAACCCCGGTAGTAAGTCAATTCTGCTAATTCCTCCCCCAGCTGCAACCCTTATTCCCTTTTTCAAGAAAATCAGCCTTAAAAAGTCCTGCTTTTCTCTTTCGGTAAAGCACGGCCAAAGCTGACCCATGGTCACGGCGACTTGAAAACCTAACCGCCAGTGTTCGGGCAGGTGATACTTATTTTCTCCGATATACCGGATTTGAGAGAGTTGGGCGGCCACCTGGCTTTCGATGTCATCAGCTTTGATATTATGCTCGGGTCCCGACCCTGTAGCCCGGTAATAGCGAAACTCCCCCTTGATGGTTGCGCCAACCATCAGCCGATGGTGAACATCCGACCAAAGCAGACCGGCCAAAAGCCAGAAATGACGCTGCTGTAAATCGCCCGGCCCATGAGTATCAAGGACTGCTTGAACTGCCTCAAACGTTGTTTCGCTCACCAACGGCTCATAATCTCCAAGATACTCGATCTCTTTCCAGGTATACCGGCCTATGTAGAAGCTGTTTCTAAAAATCCTGTGCCACCCGCCCTTTTGAATTATCTCACCCCGGTTGCTGCGATACCCCCGCTTTTTGGCCTCGATTACCCAACTTTCAAGAGTAAATCGCCCGGTTGAGAAGTCTCCAAAAGAAGCGATAATCATCGGCCCTTGCCCCGGATCACTCACAATTCGTTTCTCAACTCTGATGTAACCAATGGGGGGCAAGCCTGGATACTGCCCCTGCCTGGCTCTGCGTTCCCGGCCCTGGGCGGCCTTTAGCCCGCTTAATTCTGCTTGTAGCTGGTAAGCGTTCATAATCGCAACAGAGATATAACGCGCAACCGGATCGGACGGATCGCCGTTTAAAAGTGGCTCCGATATGGATATAAGCTGTTTCCCGGCTTGAAAGAATTGTGACCGGATTAACTTAACCGCTTGCTCAAACACCGGGCGCGTTTCCTGGCTGGGCTTCGATCCTGACCGGCCTGGCTCGACCATAACCCGGCTGATAGTGTGACCCTGTTCGCCGGCCCATTGCTCGATGGCCTCCTGCTGGGCTTCGATAGAGTAACCTTTTTTCAGTTGTTCTTTGTCTGAAACTCTGGCGTAGCCTATGAAGTGCATTGGGGTGCAGTATCGCCAAAAATGGCGGGGTCTTCGATGGCTGATAAAAGGGCTTGACGCTCCAAGATGTCCATTTTTTGGAGGCGATTGACCCAGCGCTGCTTTTTGCGTTTGATGCGCTCCCGGTCTCGAAAAGTGTCTCCGAGGTGGGAATAATCATGCAGTTTGATGGGTGTGGGGTAATTCATCCAAAGATATTCTGTGGCTTTTGCTCCCCCTCTGGTTATGGCCTCGAATGTAGAGATGCGCCAATCGGCCAAAGCCTGGGTGTACAACTCCGACCAATAACCGGAAATCATTACCGGGCAGGGTAGGCGCTTGAGCACCCCCAACAAGATAGTGTGATCCTCTTCTGCCAGCTCGTATCGATAAATCGGGCGATGTTGCCGGCGGGTTGAGAAGAGATAAGGGGGGTCGGCGTAAACGAATTCATCACCCTGGAAGGGGTAAGCGGCTAACCAGGTGAGGCTGTCAGCGTTCACAAACTCTACCTTCATCAACCCGGCCGTATCGCCGTTTTGAGCGATACTCCAGCGTAACTGTTCCAACGCTGAAGTATCGGCATCAATGGCGATGTTGGACACGGCTGGCCGTTTGTGGCGTAGGATAGCTCCACTCCCAACAAAAGCCTCAATATAGACCCTGTGAGGGGGAATGAGGTTGATAATCTTTTGGTATGCGCTGTTCTTACCACCCGGATATCGCATCGTTAAACCTGATGATGAAGGAGTCTGCTATCGCTAAAAATGGCGTGGTGGTCCACATCGCCGGATTTGACGTTGTTCGCGGGCATCGCTGCCCCTGGTGATGATTGCCGGCCGCTATCGCTGCAAGTGTCGATGTGGGCCTTCATCGTCATAATAGACGTGCATCGAGCAACGTCGTTTGTAGCGATGAAACCAGGTAAAAAAACTACTACTACCATCCTAAGCCGCCCTTTTCTCCGACTGCTCCACCATCCGACCCCCGGTGTTGGTAGTAGTAGCACCCAACACGGCCAATATCCGGCGGCGATAACTCCCACCCGTTTTAGTCCTGTCACCGAACAGCCGTTCTGCTATGTCGGCCTGGGTGGGCGCTATAAGCCCCTGCACGGCTTCTAAGTCCTGGGATAGCTGAAAATCGCCTCCTGTGGCTTCTGAGTAGCTTAGAACGGCTGTTCTCACGTCTTCTACGTAAATACACAGAATGGGAGACTGTTCATAGTACCTGACCACATCAGCCGGGGACATCCCCAAGACATTCTTTTTGGTGGGCCTGGCCGCAGGTGCTAGGGCAACCTGTAAATCAGTAATGCCACCGATCACAAAGCTGATGTCTGGCCGGTTGACACCCTGCACGAGCAGCCCGGCATCGGTTAAACGGACGGTTACGGCCAACTGTGACTTATTTGGAAAAGTGAGATATAATTCGTTTGAGGTCATACGGGACGGCCCTCCTGTATGGCTAAAGGGGTAAGCGAGTTATGACGCTTGCCCCTGCTTTTTGGGCTGAAACTGGTTGACAGCGGTCTTCAATTCCTCGAACTCCCCCATTGACTTGAGAACGACCGTCCTCACCGATGAGGCTCACCCCTTGCCTTTGAACTTCAAAATAATCAGATTGCCCTGCTGGGTGACTTCGATCATCGGATGCCGTTTGTCTGGGCTATGAGGTCGTTTATAATTCCCGTTTCACTCCGACCGCCGGCCGGCAACAGCCCGGCCATTTGAAATGCCGTCATCGGTTCAAGCCCGGTCTTTTCCGCTACCCTGGCGGCGAATGACCAGGTTATAGGCTTGCGTCCCTTGAGGACATCGGTCACATAGGCGTGAGATAACGCCAGATGCCGGGCGAGATGACGGATCGAGTGTTCACCCCGCTTTTGCTCCAAGTATTCAATGAGTTGGTTCTGCATAAGTGTATCCTCCTGAGAACATTATAGTGTAAATGATTGAGTACGTCAACAAGTAAGTACACGAATTTTGGCTGATTTTTCTTTGCATTGTTAAAATCTGGTTATGGAAAACAAATTGGTTTCCTGGATAAAGCAGGAATTAAAGGCTCGCGATTGGTCAATTCGTGAGTTAGCAAGACGCTCGAAGGTTTCTCACGCTTATTTAGCGGATGTCTTAAGGGGAGATAAAGACGTAAACTGGTATTTTTGCGTGGTTACAGCCAGTGGATTGAATGAACCAGTTTGGAAATTTTTCATGATGGCTGGATTGCTGGAAGATGTCCCGTTGGAAGTGTCAGAGAACGAAAAGACCAGATTATTGATAAAAATATTTAATGGATTGCCCCCTCCGGCCCAAGATGAAGCCTTAAATTACCTGAATTGGTTATCCATCAGGCACAAGGGGGGCTAAAAAAGAGGCGCTAAAATCTAGCGTCTCTTTTTTTTGCCTCAAGGTGTAAATGATTGTTGACAGTGAAGCGGAGTTGTGATAGTATAACTGTACTTGATTGAGTACGCTAAACCCACTTTCAAGTGGCCCTTGTTGGGGTGAGAAACCCAACTAATACCCGTGCAAGGGCTGGCATAGTCGGACAGCGGGCGAAACTGCGGGGAAAAGCAGCCAACAGCAACAGAACTTACGAACCCACTAACAACCCTAACACCCACAAGGGCGGCGGTAAGGCCGCCCTAACTTAAACCCAACAAAACTTAAACGGTATAAGGAGACCCACGCACTATGAACACTGTCAAAATTCCCATTGTCGGCTCGATCGAGGGGGAGGATGGTCAGGACCCCTTGATAAAGTTTTCCAAGCCCAAGCGGAAATCTCGCAAGGATTTGCAGATTGAACGGTTGACCAAAGACCTGGAAGAAGCAAAGCGGGGACTGCGTAGGGTTTGTGAAGCTGCCCGTGATGACACCAAAGAACATCCTTACCGGGTGGGGGTGTGTCAGTCAATCGCGTCCTGGTCGCTGAAGGTGCTCGGAGATAGCAGCGAGGATGATCGCTTTATAGCCGAGGTAAACCAGGCATTAGAACGTTATAAGCAAAACGGAGCAACAGAATGACCCCGGCCATTCAATCCCTCGGCGGCCTGGCCCTGGCCTCTAAGGTTCCCCCTCCCCGCTGCCCGCGCTGCCTGGCCTCGTTTCGTGGCCGCTCGTGGTATAGCTGGCTGGCCCATAAGGGACTGCACGGCCTCGCGGATCGTTACTTCTCCGGATCCTTGGCCAAGGCGGCTGAACGGCTCGCCCGCAACGGATTAGCCCGGCAGGATGTCGCACCCTGGAATGGGGCGTTCAAACATAAACCCATCAAATCATTTATTGCAAAGGAGCCACAAGTGAAAACAGATTTTTCTCAAATCAAGTTCGATGCGGAAGCACACCGCTATTTCCTTGACGGCAAGGAATTAACCGGCGTAACCGACTATCTCAGGCAGTTTCAACCGCCGTTTGACCGTGAGAGGATAGCCAGACGGTCGGCTGAGAAGGAAGGCCGGACGGTGGCCGAAGTCCTGGCCGAGTGGGACGCTAAAGGCGAAAAGGGACGCAAGATCGGGCTGGCTGTCCACGCTCACATTGAGCAAATCTTGAGGCAAAACGGCAACGGACAACTCAACTTTGACCCCCTCCTGACCTATAACCTCAAACTGCCTGAGATTGAGAATTTTGACCGCTTTTGGTCACAAATCGCCCCTTCGGTCAGTTGGTGTCAAGAACACATTGAATGGATCATCGGCGATGCGGAGTTAGGCATTGCCGGAACCGTTGATATGGTGCTATTCAGTCATCAGACCAACAAGTATCACGTCTGGGATTGGAAAACCGGCAAGTTTGACCTTAACAACAAGTGGCAAAGCCTGCTGACCCCCTTCGATTATCTGGACGCATCCAAGTTCAACATTTACAGCCTGCAAGTGTCCCTCTATCGCCTCCTGATCGAGCGCAACACCGGCCTTGAGTTGGGCGATAGCTACATCGTTCACCTGTCTCACCCTACCAGCGGTTACGAAGTTCATCGGGCGATTGATCTGCGTGAACGGCTGCTAGACTACTTAGAGGTTCCCTTTTAGGTCAACTAAATACCAAGCCCCCCACCATAATTAAACGGTGAGGGGCTTGGCTGGTTTCAGGAACCCACGCTCACACTATAGCATGTTTGTCCCGGCGCGTCAATCCCGGTCGAAGGAACCCATACTCAGCCTATGCCTTTACCGATTGAACTTATTAAAAAATCATTACCCCTGGCTCCCTTTGTTTCCTCCTACACTCACGGCCTTAAATCTTCTGGCCGTCACTTTTTCATTGGGCGCTGCCCCTTTCACAAGTCGGACAATCCCAAGAAACTCAAATTTTGGGTGGATACTCAACATAACATTTGCGGCTGTTTCGTTCCCGACTGTCCGGCCTATGCCAACCAGAAGGAAGACCCCAGTACCAAGCCGCTAGACATAATCAACTTTTGGGCGCTTTACCGCAATATCCCCCTTGAGTGGGCCGTTGCGGAGTTAGCCCGGAAAGCGAACTTACCCCAATGACAGAATTTTTATTGATGCACCGAGATTACCTTTTTTCGTGTAGGTTGCCTGTCACCTGCGCTTGGAATAATGGACGTATGCGCAGGTGGTTGCGCTGGTGGAGAGGTAAGAACGGCGATGTTGTTTTACTGCCCGATGAAAAAATCAGCCAAATTGAAGAAGTTGTCATAATGTTAGACGAACCCCCGTTTTAGGTGGTTTTGTCGGAAAGTCCTCTCGTCAAATGGCACAAAACATCATGGCGACTAAGCCACCGCCCCCAATTGTGATAGGAGTTCGGTTGAAAAAGACTTCTGCTGAGGTCATCCGGGCTGGGGCCGAGCCAATTGGAGGCGGCTCAAAAGAAGAGATGACCGTTGTCACCCGCAAAACGGTTAAGAACGCGGTCGAGGTGCTAACCAACTCTGAACAGGAGCTAAATAGCATGATGGTTTGCACTTACCCCGAAACATACCCCGATGATGGGCGCATCGTCAAGGCGCATCATAAGGTTATGCTGGAAGCTATCCGGCGAAAGTTCGGGGACTTCTCTTACTTCACGGCCATAGAATACCAGTCCAGAGGTGCGCCTCATTTTCACGTGGGGTTATCGTTTGACCTGGCCCTGCTGGGGCAAGGTGAGATCATCAGCCTGAAACGCAAGAAATCAGGCAGACGTTACCCGGCTTTTCAAACGGTCAAGCCTATCCAGGACTGGGCCTTTGAAACGTGGTTAGAGATTATCGCCAAGCCCGATATAAGCTATAACGGGGAACCGCTGGAATGGAGCGGCATTGATGAAGAAGACGAAGCGGCAATGAGAAAAGCCTACAATCAGTATAACGCTGGCTTTTCCTGGGAGGTAATGAGAGAGAAAAATGGGGCTACCCGCTACTTTGTGAAAGAGTTGACCGGCCTAAAGCTTTATCAGAAAACCATTCCGCAGGGGTACAAGCATCCTGGCCGCCATTTTCTATACAGTACGGATATGCGTTTTGACGACGAAAACGCGATAACTTTTATTGTGGATGATGGCCGATTGCGTGAATTGCTGCAAGTGGCTGGCTGGAAGTATCTACCCGAAGAGGGAAAACCCCTTTATAAATACCTGTGGAATTCGGCGGCTGATCTGGCTGTGGCGCTGATCCAGGCAGGATATAGGCCGGTTAAGGCCGGTTTAGATGCGTTGAAACGCTTCGCGGACAGGCGTTTGTTGTACTTCGTTTCCGGCGACTTGATAGACTGGGCAGCCTGGAACGCTGACGTGGATTTGTACCACAAAGCCAAAGCCCATTGGGAAAACGAGGTCAAGTCTATCATCAAGCGGTTGGAATGGGAATTCATTATGTCGGAGCAGCTTAACCGCGCTGGGCCAGATCAATTAGAACTTGCGTTCTAAAACTATGGTAAAATGGTTCAATGCTATCTCTTTTTATTTCCGCTTTGCGTTGGATACAAAAACATTTGCCCTGGCTTCACTGGCCGCATCTTGACCGACTGATAGTTAAGGTTTGGCGCTGGTTGGTTGGCCTGGCGATATGAGGTTTTATGGATTGGCCGGGCGACGATGGTTCGCTGAGGGAGTTAATCAGGCGGGGTATCTTGACCATCCTGGAACAGTTGGAGGTCATTATCTGGAAAATGGAACGCGAGAATTTGGACCAGGTAGACTTGAGTTACCAGGTGGCCTCACTTTCCGAGGGGCTGCAAGAGTTAGAAGTGCGAGTGACCAGGTTGGAAGCGCACAAAAACACGGTATCGTGGTTACTTGGGCTGTCGGGGGCAATGTCGTTAGGCGTGTTTCTGGCCTACCTGATTGGCTTATTGAGATAATGTCTCAATAATATTGACTTTTACACGGTTTGGTGATAATATATAGTGTAAGTTCTACACTTGACTTACAAGTGAGACAATCGAGCCGGTCGCGCCCGGCTTTAGCTAAGTTTAAGGAGGTTTCTTATGACTACGCTTTCGGTTCCTTTTGTTGACTATTCCGACGAAAAGAGCACGGCCGGGGTGTATGTGGGCGATGCTATCACCGATCCGCATGCCGTCTTGGTAAGTGATGCCATCGAGGGAATGAGCATTGGCACAAAGGGAGACACGGCCCTGTTAAACCGTCGCGTTATTGACGCAGGAAGCATTACTCCGCCCACTGACAAGTGGGCGCAACGGGAAATCAAGTTCCTGTGCAAGTATTCCGACAATAGCAACGGCAAGGAGTATTCGTTCACGATCCCCTGCGCGGATGCCGATCTGGTCGTGGGCAATACCGATATGGTCGATCTGTCGGCTGGGGCTGGCCTGGCCCTGAAAACCAACTTCGACCTTTACGCGGTTAGCGAGCTGGGGAACGCAGTTACGCTGAACAGCGTGAAGCTTATTGGCCGCTCGTCTTAACCCTATCGAGATTAAGAAAGGGGGGTGACAACACCCCCTTTTTTGCGTTCTATGCGTTTACCTATTCCCGATGACTGGAATGAAGAAACTGATGGTTACATCCTGGGCCTGGTTTGTTTCCCCAATAGCAAGTATTGGCGGGCTATCGTTAGGGGACAAATTCAGGTGCTTGCCTATGGGCGGCTGTGGGATGAACAAACCGGAGTTATCAAGGACGTTCAAGCTATCGGGCGGGAAATTTACGAGAGCTTTATGACCTGCAAACTCGATGACCTTGTAACGGCGATGGAGACCCTTAACCTGACCATTGCGGCCCAACAAGAGACGTTGACGGCGATTGTAACCGCGCTGGGCGACATTCAGACCGCTATCGCTGCCGGCGGCGAGGGAGACCTTGAAGACGATTTGGCTAACGTGTGGGGTGTGTTACAATCCATCAATGAGGTGCTTGGGGGTGAGACTAGCCCCCCGCCTACTCCACTTTGAGGTAGAACGATGGATAAAGACCTGTTTATGTTCTATGCCCTAACTCTTTGTTTTTTCTCGTTTTGGTTAGGGGTTGGCTCTGTGTATTTTGTGAACAGTCAACCCCGTCAATTTAGGGTGATAGTATTTTGGGGTTTAGTAATTTTTCAAATTATTTCTATCTTCTTTTCGTTGGTTAAGCTGCTTAGGTGAGCAATGCCTGGACAAACCAACAACACAACCATCTTGGCGGCTGAAAATCAGGAGATTGTAGCCCTTAATGAGATTACAGAGGCAATAGATGGCCTGGAAGTGACCGTCAATACTTCTGGTCTTGAAACGGCTATCAATACGCTTCAAGCTGCCCTTGTTTCAGTCCTGGAAGGGTTGCAAACTACAGTAAAGGCTCTGAATATGGTCGTAACTCAAAACAACTATTGCGGCTGTGGCTGTGGCTCTGGCGGCGGTTCCCCCGGCGATCCTCCCGGTAACACTCAAACCGAGCCGGAAGGGACAACCGAACAAATAACTTCACGGCGTTGTAAGGTTGCCAAGTGGCTAATTAGTGGCTATCTTGAACCCATTGTAACTGTGTTGGATCAGTATAATATTGATTTTGTTATAAATGGGATTGTTCAGGTTGGAGGAACGCCAGTAGCGATGTTTTTAGGTGCGGGTGCGACATCTGCCTTATTAGCTATTGCGTCTCAATTTGTCACCCCTGGTTTTTTACCTTCTGCTGGAATTGCGGCAATCGTAGGGGCAGCAGCAGGTGGCGTGGCAGCTTATCTTATCACTAAGGGCGGCGAAATTGATTTTGCCAACCTTGCGAATTTTATTGACAATAACCGGGATAAAATGATTTGTGCTCTTTACAATTCCCAAAATTCTTGGAGTGCCTTATCTTCTTTATTGGCTGTTATTGACAATACATCCCCCGGCCTTGACCCTGGCAACCGGCATTTTGTAAAATCCCTGTTCGGTAGTGACCCGGCTTTGGGCCTACTTTTCTACGTTGACAGTAATTATGATCTGCTTGAAAGTTGGATAGCGGATCAGCCCGATACCTGCCCTTGTGCGGACGACAATCCCCAAACGAACACCCAAGAAGACATTTACCATTGCAAAGCTGTCAACTATCTCTTTGACGGTTTTGTGGATACTTTGGACAACTGGTCAACCGTCGCCACGATGACCTGGTACACAACTCCAAGTTTCATTACTGCCTTAACTGGCGGCCTGCTTTGGACCTTGTTAGGAGGAATTTACAACCTGGTCTTTGTTGGGATTACGGCGATAGCGGCCTTTATCGCCAAAATTGTCTCATACCTGGGTACACTCTACTGGAATGGGGCTGATTACTTCACGGCTTTTGAACTGATTGCGGCCCAGTTCTCGGCCAACAAGGAAGCAATCATTTGCGAGCTATACGAGGCTGCTGACATTGACGAAGTAAAAGCCGCGCTGGAAGGTCATTTAGATGACTACCTGGGAAGTGTGATGACCGCCCATCCTGAATGGGCAGA
>PDVH01000117.1_pt1 | contig 20652 bp, 22 predicted proteins | sample 1369781 | NCBI WGS metagenome assembly PDVH01 (sample SAMN07795378, study PRJNA414565) | Alkali sediment metagenome, whole genome shotgun sequencing project. | isolation source: glacial lake sediment | place: Bosnia and Herzegovina: Donje Bare Lake | collected 2016-06
ATCTCGCCCGCGCTCTCGGGGCGAAATCGGAGTCACTGAAGCGGCTGTGGAAGTCGGGCAGATCCTTCGATCTTGTCGTGAACTGCACTCCAGTCGGCATGAAGGGCGTCCCTGGCAACCCCGTCACCGCCTCGCTGTTCGAACCAGGGTCAGCGTTTGTCGACATCATATTCAACCCACCGACCACAGCCGCGATGAAGACCGCGGAACGAGAGGGGGCCAAAACCCTTGGCGGCCTGGAGATGCTGGTACAGCAAGGTGCCGAATCGTTGAGGATATGGACCGGACGCGAGCCGAAAGTGGAGACCATGCGCGAAGCTGCGAGGAGGGCTCTGGCATGATTGGCAAAGCAGCATGCAGAGGGGCAGCTACGATTGTCAATGCCATCGCGACCGGCAAGGGTGCAGCCTTTGGAATCACTCTGGAGGCAGACGCGATCGTCGAGCAGGAACGCGGCAATGGCGCCATCGTCCTCAGAGGGTCGAGCGAAGGGAACGATCTGATCTCGGGATGTGCCCGCGCCGTCGCAACGAAGGCACTTGGGAACGCGGAAGTGACCGGCGAAGTCCACATCCAATCTGACATACCGATTTCCAGAGGTCTGAAGAGCAGCAGCGCAGTGTCGAACGCGGTTGTGCTCGCCACCGCGCGGGCGCTTGGTGCGGACCTAGCTGACACGGACCTGGTCCTGACTGGCATCGAGGAATCAATGAAGGCTGGGGTGACAATAACAGGAGCTTTCGATGACGCTTCCGCCTGCTTCTTCGGGGGAGCCGTGGTCACGGACAACAAGCGCTTCACTGTACTGAAAAGAGGGACCATGGATCCAGACCTTGAGATCATCCTTCACGTCCCAGATCGAAGAATATCGAAGGCGAGCGTCAAAGGACTTGACTTCAGCACGATAGTGAAAGATGTCGAGAAGGCACTAAGACTCGCGCTCAGCGGGGAGTATCTGAAAGCAATTGAGATCAACTCCAGAGCGTATGCAAGGGTGCTCGATGTATCCGAAGATATCGCTGAGATTGCCAGGAAGAAGGGAGCGCTGGCAGCTGGAATTTCGGGCACCGGACCCGCGACTGCGATAATATGTGACCGGGCGGAAGTGGGTGAGATCCTCAAAGCTCTCCAGAAGGAGGAGGGTTCTCTCCTCAGGGCGCACATAAACGACACCCCGGCAAGGGAGGTGGTCCCACGACTATTGTAGTGAGATCCTCCGTAGCGAGGGGGTCGATCACAGCTCCTCCTTCGAAATCATATACGCACAGGGCAATGGTCCTAGGTGCACTCACGCATTCCCATTTCTCTCTGATCAATCCGCTGATGTCAGAGGATACGAGGGCCACGCTCGATGCACTGTATGCCCTCGGCACTGAGTTCAGGAGCAACTCGAAAGGTGTGCTCATCCACTGCGACGACCATCAGGCTGATGGCCGGCATCGCAGCCCTGCTTCCAGAAGAGACGACGCTCACGGGCGACGAGAGTCTGGCTCGGAGGCCGATGGGCCCGCTCGTGGAAGCACTATCACAGCTTGGCGCCAGGTGCAAGTACCTTGGTAGCCCTGGTAGACCTCCGCTGAAGATCACGGGACCTGTCACCGGGAACCGAGCGGAGATTCTTGGCGATGTTAGCTCCCAGTTCGTCTCATCTCTACTGATTGCGTGCTCTCAGAAAACTGGAGACACCGAGATCATCCTCAAAGGTCAGTTGCGGTCCAGACCGTATGTTGACATCACTCTGCAAATGCTCCGCGAGTTCGGTGCCCGTGTGGAGGAGAAGAATCAACGTTTCATCGTCGAAGGAGCCCAGAGACTCACGCGTGAGACTTACACTGTTCCAGGAGATTATTCGTCCGCTTCGTTCCCACTGGTCGCCGCTGCAATCACAGGTGGGGATGTGACTGTCAGAGGGCTCGACTTGGACTCCCCCCAAGGCGACAAAGCCATTCTAGATCACCTGCGTTCGTTCGGAGCTAGGGTGTCCTTGGGCAAGGATTCCGCGAAGGTCTCGGGAGGAGAGCTCAAGGGAACCGAGATTGACGTGAGACACACTCCGGATTTGTTCCCGATCCTGGCGGTCTTGGGATCCGTGGCGTCTGGACGGACTGTTCTCAAAGGAGGGGAGAACCTCAGAGCGAAAGAGAGCGATAGGATTGCGACGACGACAAGCTTCCTTCAAGCCATGGGCGCGAGCATAGTTCCGAGAGACGACGGCTGCGAGGTCGTCGGAGGAGACAAGTTGCACGGGACGAATGTCCAGACAGATGGAGACCACAGGATACTTATGGCCGCAGCGATTGCGGGATTGGTATCCAGTTCCGAGACGAGGATAGATGACATCGATTCGTTCAACGTCTCGTACCCTGGATTCCTGAGAGACATGCATCAGCTCGGCTGCCGCATGGAGGTGAGGAAGTGAACGAGTTCGGCACCAGGTACAGAATTGGGATCTTTGGCACGAGCCATGGTCCCTGCGTCGGCGCCAAGATAGAAGGCTGTCCAGCGGGGGCAAGGATCTCAGAAGCTTTGATTCAGACCGAGCTCGACCGAAGATCTCCCGGGAAGAGTTCCATATCAACGTCTCGTATGGAGCGCGACAAGCTAGAGATCATCTCTGGCTTGCGCAAGGGCAAAGCAACCGGAGGGCCAATCGTCGGTCTGGTAAGAAACCTGGACACGGACTCCTCGGCCTACGATGCTTTTCTGAGAGTTCCGAGACCTGGTCATGCTGACTTCCCCGCCACCGTGAAGTACGGTGGACATCATGATCACAGAGGCGGAGGTCAATTCTCCGGAAGGATGACTGCTGGACTGGTCATTGCGGGCGCGATTGCACGCCAAGTACTTGAGAAGAAGGGCGTCTCGCTCCTTGCACAGACCGTTCAAATCGGGAAGGTAGTCCTCAAGAAGGATGTGCCATTCAGCATTGCGGAAAAGACTGTTCGAGCAAGTCCAGTCGGATGCGCAGACAGAGCCACTGCAGAACAGATGAAAGAGGAGATAATACGGGCTCACGAGGAATGTGACAGTGTTGGAGGGGTCATCAAGTGCTCTGTCATCGGACTGCCCGTTGGCGTCGGCGAGCCATTCTTCGGCTCGATCGAGAGCCTGTTGTCCGCGATGATGTTTTCGATTCCAGGAGTGAAAGGTATTGAGTTCGGCTCTGGCTTCAAGTGCGCATCAATGAGAGGCAGCGCGCACAACGATCAGTACATCATTAGGAACGGCAGGACCGTGACGAAGACGAACAACGCGGGGGGCATCCTTGGCGGACTGTCGAACGGTATGCCCGTCGAGTTTAGAATCGCGTTCAAGCCAACATCCTCGATCGCCAGACCCCAGATGAGTGTTGACATAGTTGATCGGAAACCTGTCGAACTCGAAATCAAGGGAAGGCACGATCCGTGCATCGTCCCGAGAGCCGTTCCAGTCGTGGAGAACTCCGCAGCTGCGGTGATCCTGGACCTCATGCTCCAAGGAGGGTTCACATGACAAAGCGCGAGCTCGAAGCACTCAGGGACGAGATCGAGGCACTCGACGAAGAGCTCCTCGAGACGGTCGCGCGGAGACTCGAGGTCGCTAGGGAAATCGGGCTTGTCAAGGAAAAGGATGGACTACCGATCAGAGACCTCGCACGAGAGAAGCTTGTAGTCGCTGAGTACGTCCGAAATGCCACTTCCCTTGGGTTGGATCGGGACATTGCACCCCGACTGGCTGGAACAATCGTTGAGGGCTCAGTGAGAGTCCAGAAAGGCAACAGAAGCAGGAATCTGAAAGGCAAGACTGCTCTGATTGTCGGTGGAGCGGGGAAGATGGGCGAGTGGACAGCCCGATTCCTCTCCAATCGAGGAGCCAAGGTCCTCATCTGGGATCCCCGAGGAAAGCTGGAAGGGTACAAGAACGTCAAGTCTCTCGAGCAATCGGCGAACAAGGCCGACATCGCGGTCGTGGCGAGCCCCCCAGGGAAATGTCAAGAGGAGCTTCAGGCCGTGTTGGATCTTCGTCCAGAAGGGCTCGTATTCGATCTCTGCAGTATCAAATCTCACATATCAGGAAACCTGCGCCGAGGGGCGAAGGAAGGCATCTTCGTAACTAGCGTTCATCCCATGTTCGGGCCAAGTGTCGCCACGCCGAAGAACCAGAATGTCGTCATCTGCGACTGCGGCAGCAAGAAGGCCAATGAGCAAGCATCGAAACTCTTCTCGGACGCAGGCGCGAGAGTGAGCATCGTGGGTCTGGAGAGGCACGACGAACTAATGACCTATGTATTGGGACTGTCGCACTTGTGCACATTGATCTTCGCTGGAACCATTGCCAGATCGGGCAATGAGATGTCCGCTTACGGCGATGTTCAGGGGCCTACATTTGGCAGGATGTCGCGGATGGCAAGAGATCTCTCGAACGAGAGCAAGAGGGTCTACCACGACATCCAAGCACTCAACCCGCACACTAGACAGATGATAGCGAGCATGGAAACGGTCACGAGAGAGCTCCGAAAGGCATCATTGGATTCGGATCCAGCGCGATTCGGCAAGATCATAGAATCAGATAGGAAGTACCTCGAGGTGAGATGAATTGGCGAAAAGAAAGACTGCGATACTTGGTTCCAGCGGAATGATCGGGCAGAGATTCGCCCATATGCTTGACGCCCATCCCTATTTCGAGGTTGTTGCATACTGCGCATCCGACCGGTCAAACGGCAAGAAGCTCGCCGACGTTTGGAAACTGAGCGACGTCGAGATGGATCCGCGGATAGGGAAAGAGACAATCAGTGCAACAAACCCTGGGGCACTTGGGAAGCAGGGCGTCGAGATCGTATTCAGTGGCCTGCCATCAGACGTCGCTGGCCCGGTCGAAGATGAGTGCGCTGAGCACGGCATGGCAGTCTTCTCGAACGCTGCGTCTCACAGGATGGAGCACGACACACCAATTCTGATCCCTGAGATCAACCCCGACCATCTCGCTTCCGTCGAGGTCCAGAAGAAGCGGAGGAAGAACAAAGGATTCATAGTCACCAACGCAAACTGCTCCGTGACGGGGCTGGCGTTGGGCCTGAAGCCATTGGCAGACGAGTTCGGGTTCAGGGAAATTGACGTTGCCACCTACCAAGCACTTTCAGGAGCGGGCTACCCGGGAGTCGCCTCGCTAGACATCCTCGGAAATGTGCTCCCTTGGATAAAGAACGAGGAAGAGAAGATGACCGCTGAGGGGAGGAAGATCCTGGGGAGCTACAGCAAGGGGAGATTCGTCGACTCGCCAATCAACATCCAGGCGTCCTGTGCGCGGGTGAACGTGAGAGACGGCCATCTCGAAGCAGTTTTCATAAGGGACAAGAACATGCCCGATGCGAAGACAATCGCTCGCACTCTGGCAGAGTTCAAAGCGAAACCGCAGAAGCTGAAGCTGCCAAGTGCACCCGATCAACCGATCATCGTCAGGAAGGAGCAGGATAGACCCCAACCGTTGCTGGATGCCAATGCAGGAACCCCAGAGAGGGCGAAGGGGATGGCCGTGACGGTCGGCAGGATACGGGTGGACAAAAACTGTCTGAGATTCTACCTTCTCTCTCACAACACTATCAGAGGAGGAGCGGGAGGATCGGTGCTCAACGCCGAGCTGGCATACAAGGAGGGACTAATCTGAGCGCAGAGAAGAAAGGACCCAGGCAGAAGACTGTGTCGAAGAGCTACGATGAGATCCGCAAGAAGACGATGGACGGAGACGTCGTCGTGATGACAGCACTTGAATTCAAAGAATACGTCAGATCGAACGGCGTCAAGAAGGCTGCGAAGGACGTTGACATTGTCACCACCGGCACTTTCGGAGCGATGTGCTCGTCAGGCGCCTACTTCAACTTCGGCCACTCCGACCCCCCGATCAAGATGCAGAAGGTCTGGATGGACGGGATACCTGCGTATGCTGGCCTCGCAGCTGTCGATGCATACCTCGGAGCGACGGAGCTGGACGACACGAACAACATGATGCACGGAGGAGCTCACGTGATCGAGGACCTCGTGAGAGGGAAAGCTATCAGACTGAAGGCAACGGCATATGGCACAGACTGCTACCCGAAGAAGGAGATCGACACCTACGTGAGCCTCAAGACCGTCAACCAGGCTGTTCTGCTCAACGTCCGGAACTGCTATCAGAACTACGCGGTCGCAACCAACTCCGGATCGAAGACTCTGTACACGTACATGGGGAAGTTGCTGCCTGAGTACGGCAACGCCACGTTCAGCTCAGCAGGGGAGCTATCGCCATTGATCAACGACCCGTACTACAGGAGCATCGGTATCGGCACACGGATATTCCTTGGCGGAGCACAGGGATTTGTGATATGGGAGGGAACACAGTTCAATCCGGGTGTGCCTAGGACGCCGGCGGGAGTCCCCAAAAGGGCCTCTGGGTCTATAGCTGTCATCGGGGACCTCAAGCAGATGTCATCTGAGTTCCTTCGAGGACTCACCTTCACGAGGTATGGCACATCACTTGGCCTGGGGATCGGGATCCCAATTCCGATCCTGGACGAGGAGATGGCAAAAGCGTGCGCAGTCACGGACGACCAAATCGTCACGGCGATGTTCGACTACAGCCAGCCCGCACGTTCCAGAACCGTGCTGAAGGAGATCACATACGCCGAGTTGAGGTCGGGTGAGATCGAGTTGAAGGGAAAGCAGATTCCCACCTCATCCCTGTCGAGTCTGTACACGGCGCGACAGATCTCTCAGATCCTCAAGAGCCAGATTCAGAAAGGCGAGTTCATGATAGAAAAACCGGTTCAGAACCTGCCGATGGACAGGGTATTCAAGCCATTGGATGTCCGAACGGAAAAGGAGGCGATGTAGTTGAAGACCAAAGTCGTGCTTAACTTCAGTCCAGAGGCAGCGAAAACGCCGATCACACACAATCTCATCGCAAAGTACCATCTGCTCGTGAACATACTCCGAGCTGAGATCGACGAAATCGGCGGGAAGATGGTCCTCGAACTCTCTGGGAAGGCCGATGATATTCGAAAGGGTATAGATTACCTGAAATCGAACGGAGTCGGAGTGAGGCCTATCAAGGAAGGCGTGAGAAGGGACGACGAACTGTGTACGCACTGCGGCATGTGCGTGTCCATATGCCCCACGAAAGCGCTCGTGTTCGATTCCAAGACTGGGAAGGTCACGTTCACAGAGGAGAAGTGCGTCGCCTGCGGAGTCTGCATCGACGCGTGCCCCCCAAGAGCGATGGAGATCCTGATATGAGTGAGTTCGTCCTCGCCAAGGTGGAGATCGAAGAGACTGCCGCGACGATAGCTGCGGACCGTGACTATATCGAATCGGCTGTCACCGCCATCAAGGCGGCACGCTCAGAGATCGAGCGGAAGATCAGATGTGATGACTTCTTCCTCACGACGTTCGAGCCCTACAGGCCAAAGGACGACGACACGAGAGTAATCCAGAGGATGTGCAAGGCATCCAGCACGGCCGGCGTCGGACCGATGGCGACGGTTGCTGGAGCGATTGCGCAAGAGGCGATGGAGGCCATGGTCTCCGAAGGTTGCACTCATGGATGGGTTGACAATGGCGGAGACATCGCGCTGTTGCTGGAATCGGCGGGCACGGTAGAGATATTCAGTGAGCCGGACTCGCATTCGGCTTGTGCGCTCGAGCTCGAACCGACCGATAAAATCATCGGAATCTGCACTTCCAGTGGAAGACTCGGACACTCAATTAGCCTCGGCAGCTCGGATGCTGCCGTGGCAATCGCGGACGATGCCGTCCTGGCTGACGCGCTGGCAACCGCAATCGGGAACCGTGTGACAGAAGCCGACTCGCTCAAGACTTGCTTCGACCCGTTCAAGGAGATAGAGGGGTTCATAGCAGGCCTGGCAATGATAGACGGCTCTGTTTCGATTCATGGACGACTTCCGAGAATCGTGGAGATAGACCACCGTCCAGAACGGCTCACGACGCATAGCAGGATGTCGACTCCAAGATACATTGGATCACATGGAAGCAGCCCAGAGGTGAGGACTTGAAGATATTGAAATTCGGAGGAACGTGTCTTGGATCAGAGGACGCTCTCCAGAGAGTCGCGAAGGTTGTCAAGGACGAGACGGAACAGAAGATCGTAGTCGTTTCAGCCTCGTCCGGGGTCACCAACGCAGTCAAGGATTTCATCTCAAAGCCGCGCCAGGAGAAAGACATCGATGATTTCCTGCTTCAGCTCAAGCTCAGACACGTCGAGATGCTGCCTAAGAAGGACGGTCAGAAAAGGAAGGAAGCGCTGGAGTTGATAGAAGCCAAGATAACCAAACTCGAGAGACTTCTCTATGGTATCACCTACACCGAAGAGTTGACACCGAGGACCAGCGACCTCATCCTAAGCTTCGGCGAAAGGCTGTCCGCCGTCGTGGTTGCATCGAGATTGGGCCACGAAGGGATGGATGCAGTCGCGATGGAGACAGACACACTTGGCATGATAACAAACGAACAGCACGGGAACGCCGTGGCTATTCTGGACAAGTGCGAGAAGAACATGGGACCGGCGCTAGCAAGCGCGGTCAAGAAAGGGATAGTCCCGGTTGTGACCGGATTCTTCGGCGTGACTGAGACTGGGCACGTGGCCACGGTCGGGAGGAGCGGCACGGACTACACCGCTGCCGTTGTCGCATATACCACGGACTCCAGGCCAATAGAGAGCTGGAAGGAGGTCGATGGATTCATGAGCGCGGACCCGAAACTAGTCAAAGATGCGTTCATACTGGAGAGGCTCTCCTACGAGGAAGCGGCAGAGCTGGCTTACTTCGGCGCCCAAGTCCTCCATCCACGAGCGGTCCAGCCTGCAAGATTGAAGGGCATCGAGATCGTGATAAAGAATCTGTACAAACCAGAGGCACCCGGTACTGTGATCGGCAAGGGCAAGCAATTGAGGAAGGACATCATCAAGAGCGTCTCGTATCTGCCGAACGTCGCCACTCTGAAGGTCTATGATGCTGGGGCTGGCTACAAGTCCGGTTTTCTTGCGGACATAACAGCCTGCCTTCACAAAGCCAACATAAACATCTTCTCGGCTACGACCTCACAGACCTGTGCTGCGGTCCTGATAGACGAGGCGGACATCCCTAATGCCAAGAAGGCTGTGAAGGCGATAATCGGAATCGTGGGCGAGAACTTCGAGGTGAACCCAGGGGTCTCGCTCGTGTGCACAGTCGGAGAAGGGTTCGGAACGACGAAAGGCATCGCGGCAAGGGTGTTCAACGCTGTCGCGGCGAAGAATGTGAACGTGGATTTGATTTCGGCCGGAGCCTCGATGGTCGCATACCACTTCACTGTCGAAAGGAAGGATCTGAAGAACACTATTGTCGCCATCCATGACGAGTTCTGGGGAAAAACCATGAGAGAGAACGTCTCAGATGGTCCAGTGTCCTAGCCCAATCGCACGAATGTCGAGTTGAAGGCAGAGTTGCCTCCGTACTTCTGTACGAAGTCTGTGGTCAAGAAACTAGCGTTCTTGCCATCTGCGAGTTTCGGCCATAGGACAGAGTATGCGAGCATCACCCCGGGCGGCACAGCCTCGGATATCTCCACCTTCACAGTCCAATCGCCGTATTCATTCACCAGCGTGACTGTCCCTCCATTCTCAATGCCTTCTTCGAGCGCATCCTTCTTGTTGACATAGACAACCGGGGTTACCTCCGGACGGAGAAGATGGTATTGTGACCTCACAAGCAGCTTGTGGACCGGCGTGAGGAGTTGATACGGATACTTCTTCTGAACCTCCNNGAGTTGATACGGATACTTCTTCTGAACCTCCACATGCGATGGCAGGCCTCCCAGACCCTCAGCAGCGGCTGCCGCGGAATAGAGTTCGATCTTGCGCGTGGGGGTGGTGTAGATATTCCTGTTCGGAACACGCATCCTCACGAATCCCTTCTTCTTGAGGTCTTCGTAGGTCCCTTCGGCAGCTTTGCTCCTAGACATAAGGGTCTTCGCGATCTTCTCGTCCTCTTCGAACAGTTCCTTCGCCGTGAGCTTCATCGCGCTGGCAAGAGCTCTGAAGAGATCGCTGTTGCTCTTTGCCTCTCCCAGCGGTTCAATTGCTTTCTCGTTTATCGATATGTATTGATGGAAGTAGGATGTGTGGATATCCGAGTGCTCGAAGAAGCTTGTGGCAGGAAGGACGAAGTCTGCATAGTCCGCGGTATCTGTCATGAACAGATCATGGACGACCGTGAACAAATCATCGCGAGCGAATCCCTTTCGAACAAGTGTCTGGTTCGGGAGAGTGGCGAGCGGGTTCGAATCGTACACGAAGATCATCTTGATCTTGCCTGACTCGAGCGTCCGGCCAATGTCGACCATGTTGTAGTATCCCTTCTTCCTGGATGTGAGTCCCCAACCTTCCAGGTATTGCATGTCGAAATCATCGAGATCAGTTGAGTAGAAGAATCCCCTGTTCTCGCCTATGAGAGCGGGCAGGACGCTGATAGCGCGGATCATCTCACCGCCGTTCTTGTTCCTCTGCATCCCATAGCCCATCATGATGCAGTTTGGTCTCAGCGACACGTAGTCGGCAATGAAGTCTTCCACGACTCTGGTGGACAGGCCTGTTATCTTGGCCATCGCATTGAGGTCGAACTTCTTCGATATCTCGGATAGCTTGTCGAAGCCCATCGTGTTGTTCTTCACGAATTCATCCGCACACAATCGGTTCTCGATGATATGGTTGACGGAGCAAAGGGCCATCACAGCGTCGGTGGTTGGCTTGATCTGGAGATGAATTCCTATCTCAGCGGTCGCAGTCTTGACAGGGTCGATGACATAGACCTTCGCTCCACGCTTCTGAGCCTTCTTGATCAGCTCGAAGCCGTGGGGGGTGCTCCATGCGGGGTTCATTCCCCAGATGATGATCAGCCTGCATTTCTCGATCTCCTCAGGGAGCATTCCCAAGCTAGACCCGTAAACGATGCTGAGTGCCTTGTCACCGGCTCGAGAGCAAATTGTGTGAGTGATTCTCGACGCGCCTATCGCGTTGAAGAACCTGCTGGGGAAATATCGCTGGATATGCCCCATATTGCCCGCATAATCGTACTGAAGGATCGAGTCGGTCCCGTGCGCCGCTGACCGCTTCTCGATCTGCTCTGCGATTTCTTTCAACGCTTGATCCCATGTGACTCTCTTGAACTTGCCCTCGCCCTTCTTCCCGTCTCGCTTCATCGGGTACAAGACCCTCTGCTTGGAGTAGACATACTGCATCAAATTTTGACCCTTGGGACACAAGAAGCCTTGTGTGAAGGGTTGCTTCTTATTCGCCTCAAAGGAATATAGCTTCCCGTTCCGCACCTTGGTGACAATAGAGCAGGTGTCGTAACAATCTCTCGGGCAGGTGTTGAATATGTACAACTCTGGATCCTCCGGGGAAGATTTGCTCAATTGCGTCGCAGCGGAATCTGGAAGAGTCTACTGGGATTTATAAATTCCCAGGCCAGTATCTCGAAGCCCGGACATCATCCCGTGAATGTGACACCTGCCATCGAGCTCCCTGTTGGCAAGTAGATCATCCTGACAGAATATGTTGTGGCGGATGAGAACGTCGTCGAACCTCTGGCTGTAAGGGTGAAGTAGTCACCACCGTTTATCAAACCGTTTCCCGCGACATCGTACACTGAGCAATTCACTGTCATTGCGCCCAGAGATTCGGGGGTTCGGGGGCAAGCGCCACGACTGATGGGAGGCCGGAATTCAGGCTAGATGTGCCCGGATACCACGAGACGGACTCCGACTGATCAGTCAAGATTATCATCACATCATCCCAAGATGTCAACGAGCTCACTGGGGCGATCGTAATCTTCACACCGCCCGTGACTGTGTTCTTCGAGAGACTAGTGGTTGGTGTGGTCATGCCATCACCGAAACCAAGGACCATCACGTATAGGATAGCCGCGAGTCCTACAGTGACGAGTATCTCAACGACGGCCAGTATGATACAAATCTTCCCAACATGCTTAGACTCTGGGTCCCCCTTCGAGTAGTAGACGATACCGATTATGAAGCCTGCAATAGGGATCAAGAACGAAACGATGTACAACAATATCCTCATGCCGTCGCTGATCTGCTCAACCGCTTGAGGTCGCATCCACTGAGTCCTGTAGTCGTGTCCGCAGTAGGGGCAGACATTAGCATCCAGCTGGATACTCCGTCCACACGCGACGCAATGACGAGAGTCAGATAGTCTGGGCATCACTGTCGGAGAGCCAATCTCCTTCCCACACGAGTTGCAGAAACTCGTCCTTTCGGCATTCTCGAATCCGCAATAAGGACATCTCATGACCATTCCCCGAATATCTCATGAGAATGCGAACGGATAAACCTTATCCAGGTCTTCCGGGAAGAGGCCCCTGTCAATCCGAACGATTGCCCCATCGGTCTCGGTGGAAGAGCTCTGGGAGTGACTTTCTCTTGCTCGCTTTCGGGACAATTGCTGGGAATCCAAGGGTCATGCATATCGGGACATCCCTGTCCTTCGGGATCTCTAGAATGCCCTTCACCTTGTCTGGCTCAAAATCGCCGATCCAGCACGTTCCGAGGCCGAGATCGACCGCGCGTAGAGACAGATGGTCGAGCGCTATTGTCATATCCACTGTCGAGTAGTGTGCCCCAGGCTCTGTCACGCCGACCAGATATGCTGAGCAACCGCCGACGAATTTCTGGTTCCCGGAAACGGGAACAAGCTTCTTCCGAATCTCCTCATCGGTAACGACGATGATACTCCACCTCTGCCTGTTCATCGATGACGGCGACAGTCTCGCCGCGTCAAGGAGTTCGTCGAGAATCTCCTTGGGAAGGGGCTTAGCTATGTACTTCCTTACGCTCCGCCTATCGTGTATGGCCGTCTTGACATCCATTGATCGCACCTACTTGACCAGCTCACCGATTACTCTGTACTCGCCCCAATACAGAAGCATGTCTGCGGTACTATAGGAGGCGTCTCTTCTGGCAGCGACCACTTCCCCGATGAACCATGTGTGATCGCCCGTATCGATCTCCTTCACCTTGACACATTCGATGTTGACAGGGCATTCAGCGACAAGCGGTGAACCTATCTTCTCGGCCTTCTCCCTGGTCAGGCCAGCCGCTTCGAACTTGTCAACCTTTCTTCCGCTCTTCGAACCGCATATCTCGACTGCCTTGAGCATCTTCTTGTCGGGTATGTTGACTGCGAAATCCTTGCTCGCCTTGAACAATGCATGGCTGAATCGCTTTGGTCCAATACCCAGACCGATAAGTGCTGGCTTGAACGAGAACACGTGACACATTGCCAAGGTTATGATGTTGTCCTTCGAGCCTCCCACGGATCCGAGTACAACTGGAAAACCGGAGAAACAATCCTGAGCCTCATCCGAAGATATCGTCTGCTTCATAGTACGTCACCTGGAACATATGGCTGCTTCGATCAACCAAGGAGACCAATCACTCGCCCAGCAACTTCTTGTACTCATCCGCGGTCATCAGAGCTGAGAGCTCAGAGGAATCGCTCATCTCAACAAGCGCTACCCAACCCTGGCCATAGGGGTCCTTATTGAGAAGCTCCGGAGAATCGACCAGCTTGCCGTTTGCATCTTTGACAACCCCGGAGACAGGGGAGAAGACCTCAGAGACCGTCTTGACTGATTCCACGTTCCCCATCACTTCGCCCGCCTTCACTTCCTTGCCCGATGCTGGGAGTTCAACGAACACTATCTCGGTGAGCTCGGTCTGCGCGTGGTCGGTGATGCCGATGCGCGCGAGACTCTTCTCGACCTTGACCCATTCATGGTCCTTAGTGTACTTGAGGTCCGGCAGAACAACTGACATATCTGGCCCCCGCGTTGACGCGGGATGCCGTTATTCGAATTTAAGACTTCGCCCTTCTCCCCGACGGATGTGGGAAGCGATCGAACCCAGGATTCGACGATAGTCAGGGCACGACTATCATTGCTCCCGCGATAGCCCTCCCTTGGACTGGATTCGGGGCGACATCAACTCATGACAGCAAGGATTATCTATGGTCAACCTGATGCTCGCGACAAGGTGATTGTAGTGACAGACCAGCAATCGTTGAGATTCTTGGAAGAGCTGACCAACTGCTTCGGCCCATCGGGATTCGAGAGGGAGCCTGCGAGGATTGTAAAACGCTATGTCTCGGGTTTCTCCGACAAAGTGTACTCCGACAAGCTCGGGTCACTGATGTTCGAGAAGAAAGGGACCGCTGACAATCCGGTCGTTCTGATACCTGGCCACATCGACGAGGTCGGATTCATCATATCTTCAATAAACAAACTGGGGTTTCTGACTTTCAACCCGCTCGGCGGATGGTTCGATCAGGTTCTTCTTGGCCAGAGAGTGCTTGTGAAGACCGAGAAAGGGATCGTTCCGGGCGTCATCGCTGCCAAGCCCCCGCATCTTCTGCCAGCAGAGGAAAGGAGCAAGGTGGTCCTTAAGGAGAAGATGTTCGTTGACATAGGCGCTTCGAACGAGGAGGAAGCAAAGGCAATGGGTATCAGAGTCGGCAACCCTGTGATCCCAGACTCCCACTTCTCGATGATGGAGAAGAAAGTGTTCAAGAACGGCAAGAAGCATGGCTCTGACACAATCGCGATAGGAAAGGCATTCGACGACAGAATAGGGACTTGGATTGCTGCGGAAGCGGTTAGAACGCTAGTTCAGAAGAAGATCAGTCATCCCAACACCGTGATAGGCGCCGCGACCACACAGGAGGAAGTGGGTCTGAGAGGGGCTCGGACCGCTGCCTATGTAACGAAGCCAGATGTTTGCCTCACGCTGGAGGTGGACATTGCGGGAGATGTCCCCGGAATAGAGGCGAACGAGGCTGCATCGAAGATGGGATATGGTCCAACGCTGACAACTTGGGACACGTCGATGATCCCCAACCAGGGTCTCGTCGAGCTGGTGCTCAAGACTGCCAGCCAGAAGAAGATACCGATCCAGCTGTCTCAGGTGAAGGGTGGAACCGATGCTGGGGTCATCCACATGGCTTATGCAGGATGCCCGAGTGTCGTATTGGGCGTTCCGACTAGGCACATACATGCGCACGTGGGACTCCTCAGCATGCAAGATGCGGAGAATTGCATCAGGCTCGTCATTGAACTCGTCAAGAAGCTGGACAAGAAGACTGTTGCAGGTTTGACCGAGGTATGATCCAGAGGATCAGGATGTCAGCCACTCTCGATCCAGGGCTCATTAGGGACCTAAAAGAGGCGAAGGCAGCTTTGGCGAGACATGGCATCGTCATAATCAGGACGATCGAGACAGAGCTGGAACCCGCGATCATGGCGGAGGCCAAGGACTCCGTCACATCTTCCCGAGGGAAGCTGGACAAGCTCAAAGAGGATGAGCTGGACAAGCTCATGGAGGACCTCAGAAAGGACTCGATGAAATCCGCGAAAGAGTTGGCCAGCCTCTACACGAGACTCCTGGCGAAACTCGGAACGGAGTACCTTGGAGAGCTCGTCAAGGAGCTTGAAGGGATAGATCAGCTTTTTAAAGGGAGCAGGATCGAAAAGGCGGTGGAGCCAGTGAACGAGATTCTGGCCAAAAATGGATTCAGGGAGGTCCGCCTCGGGAATCCAGAGGACCTCAGCGACGCGTTCAAGGTCGAACTCGAGGAGAAATGGAATTCCGCCTTTGCTCGCTTCAGATTGATAGCGGAACAGGCGGCAGAGGAGATGAAGCTGCAGGAGGCAAATGAGAGCTCCGCCCCAGGATCAGAGAAGCGGAAGAGACCGAGCAGGAAGAGGTAGCCAGCATGGCGGTTCTTTCTGATACTGACATCCTTGAGATGTTGGCCAAGGGCACGCTCAAGATCGATGGCTTCAACGAAAGCAATCTGACACCGAACGGGTACGATGTCACAATCGAGGAGCTGTGGATCCCGTCCACCGATCGTAGATCGAGACAGGGAGTGAGATATGGATCAGGACCTCCTGGGTGAGGAAAGGAATATTGTCCTCTTTTGGAAGAATCGATGCAGGGTTCAATGGGAATCTGACCTTTTCAGCGTTCAACGCCTCAAAAGAACCTGTTGATGTGCCGATTGGGGAAAGGTTCGCGCAGGTAGTGTTCGAGGAGCTGCGTTCACCTCCCAAGAAAAACTACGAGCAGCGGTCAGGCAACTATCAGGGTCAAAGAGGGATCACTCTCAAGCCAAACAAGAATCAGAAGAACTGAAGGTCGAACCCGTAGAAATTCATCGTGGGGGAGTAGCTCTTGACCCTTCTTCTGGCGAGCTCATTCAGAACCCGCCCTTCGCGTCTAGCTGTGTCAGCAATCTGGTCGAGGCGAGATTGAAGCTTGGGCTCCTCCATGATCTCATAGTAGTGAATGACGCCCCCGGGCTTCAACATCTTGAGCGCGTCGGCCACGTATTCGCTCGCATCGTGCGGAAGATTCATTATGATCCGGTCGGCCTTCTCAAGCTTCGATATCTCTTCTCTGGCATCGCCCAGGATAGGTTTGACGACGGTGACCTTGTTCAATGAGATGTTCTCCCTCATGAAGCTCACGGCATCGGGGTTCTTGTCGATCGCGTACACTATCTTCGGGGCTCGCGACTTGGCGATCATGATGGAGAACGGGCCGATGCCAGCGAACATATCGATTACAACTTCGCCGGGCAAGACCTGCCTGGCGACACTCTCGCGCTCGGTGGACAGCCTTGGAGAGAAGAACACCTTCGATACGTCCATTTTGAAGGTGATTCCGAATTCCTTGTGCATCGTCTCCGTGGTCTTCTCGCCAGCGACGACTTTGATTCTCCTCGTCCTGAACTCGTCAGCGACACCGGAGTCCACACACACCGTCTTTATAGAGCTCTGCGTCGCAATGATCGCCTTGCCGATCTGGGTCGCATACGGCGCTACCTCTTCATCCATCTTCACAAGGGCGATGGATCCAAGCGAATCGTAGGAGGATGGCAAATGAAGCCTGAGCTCCTCCGGCAAGTCGACTAGCACACGATAGTCGGAGACCTGCTCTTCCGCCTCCTTGAAATCTGCAGTTTCGATCGGGAAGCCGAGATCTATGCGTTGATTGACCGGGAGGTAGACGTTCTTGGCGTCCGATCTTATCTGGACGTCTCTTCTCAGGATTCCCTTCTCCAATAGGCGCCTTCGAACCGGTTCGGCCTTCTTCTTTGGTACCACGAGGCAAAGGGTGTCCATCGAGAGAGCAAATCAACCTACGCGCTGATAAAGTCGCTGTCGAATGAGAGAGATTACATTAGTTGGGTTGCCCATTCTCAGAGAGATGGCTCCGAGAAGAGGCAGACTCATCTTCGTCGGTCTTGGCCTTCATGATGAGAACGGAATCAGCGTCAGCGGTTTGAGGGAGATCGAAAGCGCAGATGTCGTATTCGCGGAGGACTACACATCGACTCTTGCAACGGGTTCGTTGGACCGTCTAGCGGCCAAAACAGGCAAGAGAATCGAAGCGCTGAATAGAGAGGCAGTCGAAGATGGTTCTAAGCTGCTGGAGGCGTGCAAGGCGAAGAGAGTCGTGTTGCTGGTGGCTGGAGACCCCATGACTGCGACGACGCACATAGACCTCAGACTGCGTGCCGTCAAGCAATCGATTGATACCTCGGTAATCCACGGCGCATCCGCTCTGACCGCAGTACCGGGTCTTCTCGGACTGCAGCAATACAAGTTCGGACGAACGACAACGCTGCCATTCCCACAAGAGGGATACTCGCCCACGAGTCCCTACGAAGTCATCTCAGAGAACCTTTCAAGAGGACTGCACACGCTCGTGCTGCTCGACATCGATGCAGAGAACTCGAGATACATGACAGCCGGGGAAGGGCTGCATCTTCTCATGGACATGGAGAGGCGCGTCGGGAAAGGGATTGTTTCGGACACAACGCTTGTATGCGCGGTCGCTCGTGCCGGAGCTCCTGACTGCTCAGTGATGGCGGGCAGAGTGAAGGACTTGATCTCCGCGGATCTGGGGTCTCCTCTCCACTCGCTTGTTGTACCTGGAAAGCTACATTTCATGGAGGAGGAGGCTCTCGATCTTCTGGCCAATCGGACCAGGCATTGAGGATCGTGGAATCAGATATTCGTTATCCTTTCCTCTACTTTGAGTCCTTTCGAGGGGAGCCGCGCAAGGAACTTGTCCGCAGGGAGTTGCTCAGGCGCCATGAACCCGCGCTCTTTGACCTCGCCTTCGATCAACATCTCCGCAGCCACCGCACCGCCAGAACCGACCAGATAGCCAGTCGCATTGGTCTTGCACAGCTCGTAGGCCCTCTCGTGAGACATCATGGTCCACATCTTGACGTTCTTCTTCACGCCATCCTNNAGTTTCCGCAACATTCTTGCGATGCTGGCGAAGTTGTCGTCGATGGCAATCTGGAAATCGGCATTTCGCAGGCCCTTGATGAACCTGGGCATCAAATAGGTCTCCTCATGGTTCGTGTAGTAGACAGGCAAAGGCCCAACGGGAGGCGGGAATTCGTATGTCTCCCTCTTGTCAAGCGGAGGAACGAACGTCATCTTGCCGTTCTTGAAGACCGCCGCCGGGACTGTTGTTTCCTCAAGCAAGTCGATAGGTGACCACAAAGAGAAGAAGTCGTAACCTTCGGCGAAGCCACTATCACCATCCCGCACATGGGCTTCTTCGGCTTTGTCCAGCTTGCTGGCACCATGAACCGCAAACACATCGGATATGCCTGGATCTTCCCCCGTTGCGGTCAACGCGCGGATCCCAGCTTTCTTGCATTTGGCAGCAACCGCCTTCAGGTCCTCTTCAGATTCCACCGTCAGGCAGAAGTCGACATAGTCCGTCCCAGTCGATGCGGCGATGTCTAGGACCTTTCGGTTAAGTTCCCAGGGCAAGGATGAGACTATCAAGTCGCAGCCTTTCATCAACTTCCTCAGCTCGCTGGGATTCGTACCTTCCGTCTTCAGGATCGACATCTTCTCGCTTCTGACGCGAGAGACCATCGCCCTGGCCGCCTCTGTGCGAGAGTCCGCGAGGACAATCTCGTCGACTTTGGCGTTCTTTTCTAGATGCTCTGCACACACGAGTCCGGTTATTCCGCACCCTAGCTGAATCACCTTCGTTGTTTCGCCCTCTGAGGGGAGGGAAGGCGTTGGGGGATTATTAGGCGTTTCCAGATTGGTTGATAATCCTATCTTTTATATGTGCAATTATATTTTTTCGTGTATATAGAAACAATGCCGCGTCAAAGCTACTTTGCTTTACACAGAAGAAGGCTCAGACGGATCCTCTCTCCGAGGTTGGGGTCTGCATACGAACCCCAAAGAATCCGCACGGAAGGCAGTCTCGCTTCAAGAAGCGACAGCACCTTGTCGATCTCCTTCTCCCACGGGTCCGCAGAGGAGAATACCGCTATTGCCGAGGTCACCTCTTTGAGATCGTAGTCGAACCATGGAGAGCTCAACGACTCATCGACTACTCTCTGGACCCTCTCATCCCCTCGTGCCAGACCCAGCCCGAAGCGGGCATAAGTCGACCCGCCCACGACATCGCGAAAGATACTCATGTCGTTTCTGGACATGGTGGCGCAGATGTCCATGACCGGCCTCATCATGATTCCGTTCAATAGCCCGAATGCTCTCGAAAGAGGAAGATTCGGTGCAAGAGATGATAGCTTGTCATTGTCGAATACGACGCACATCGCAGACGATTCCAGCAATTTGCCCAGGGCCTTGGAGGCAACCTCTCGCCTCTGAAAGCTCTCCGCAGAGAAGGGCATGGCAACGACCGCGATTCCTGCAACGCCCTTAGATTTCGCGACAGAGTTCAGTACCCTTGAGCCGACGCTGCCAGTAACCCCTCCCAAGCCACACATGATGAACGCGAGCTCAGTGTTGTTGAACACGTCAAGAATCTCGTGACCGACAATTGAAGGGAGACTTCTCATCATATCCGAATCGACGTCGGATATTCCAAGAAGTCTATCTTGTCCGACCAAGACCTTTCGAAGTTGAACATCCCGCAGGAATGATGCTCTACTCTGCACTTGAATTTTTCATGGACAAAGCGAACCTCATCTTCCAGTGCAGAAGGGTTGGAAGCTCGAAGGGCCACGCTTAAGTAACATGAGGGATATGCGTCAGCCAGAGCCTCAGCGGAGCCTGCAAACAGCAGTCATGAGAACCGCAGAGGCCCAGCTCGCCACTATCAGCAATCAGAGAACGGTGCAGTTAGGATGCTAGACCTGCAGACAGGGTTCCTCATCAACATGGCAGTTGTGATCGCTGTCGCAGCCATCATCATCGTCCTGTTCCACCGACTGAAGCAGCCCTTGATCCTTGGCTATCTGGTGGCGGGAATGGTCGCTGGCCCATTCGTGATATCCGCGGAATACACGATAGGGTCGGGTGCCGCCCGGACCGTCATCTCAGCCCAGCCAGTAATCGAGATGCTTGCCAGGCTCGGCATCGTGCTCCTCACTTTCTCCATTGGACTTGAATTCAGCCTCAAGCAACTGAGGAAGATCGGAATCACTGTCATCGCGGCAGCGGCGCTCGAAATCACCTTGATGATAATCGTCGGATACCAGTTGGGGCGCGCTCTTGGCTGGAGCGGACTTGAGTCCACGCTTCTCGGCGCGATGCTTTCGGTCGCTTCGACGATGATA
>PDVH01000123.1_pt1 | contig 20557 bp, 17 predicted proteins | sample 1369781 | NCBI WGS metagenome assembly PDVH01 (sample SAMN07795378, study PRJNA414565) | Alkali sediment metagenome, whole genome shotgun sequencing project. | isolation source: glacial lake sediment | place: Bosnia and Herzegovina: Donje Bare Lake | collected 2016-06
TAATCTTATACTATCTAAGACACAAGTCAAATAACAAGAAAGGAGTAAATGGGATGAAGCGTTCTCTGAAAAAGGCTTATAATCTTCTGCTTCTTCTGGCAGTCATCGTATTATGGACAACTCCCTCTCTCCATGCTGAGGATAAGTACAGTAAATTCGATATCCAGGTAAAAGCATGGGCAGAGGAATGCAGGAATGAAATCATTGCACAATTTGAGCAGACACTGAAGTCCGGCAAACTCACTGAGGCAAACATATTAGACACATTTTATATTCCTATACCCAATACCTATCCCCAGAAATACCACACTCAGTACGACAGGTTCACGGATGAAAAATTCCAGGGTCTCCTGGATAATTATCTGAGTAAGAGCAGAAGGCTGCTCTACTTTGTTATCTCCGATAAGAACGGGTACGTGCCGACTCACAACAGCAAGTACACCCAGAAATTGACGGGAAATAAGGAGCTCGATTCCAAGTTCAACCGGACAAAGTCGATTTACAACGACAGGACCGGTCTTGCAGCAGCAAAGAATACCGAGTCGTTCCTTTTACAGGTCTATAAAAGGGATACGGGCGAAACCCTCTACGATCTCTCTATACCGCTGTATATCAGGGATCAGCATTGGGGCTGCGTGCGTGTCGGCTATAATTAAACTTCTCTTTTTTTGCACTACTTTCATGTAAGGAGGATTCACATGTTTAAGAAGATAAGTGTCAAGGTCACCATATTAGTAAACTGCATTCTATTCGTGGTTATTCTTGCCGGTTCTGCATTTCTCATCTATCAGCAAAATAAAAGCCTCGAAGAGCAATTCACATCGAGAGGGCAATTCCTATCGGTACTCTGTGCCAAGGCCGTGAGCCGCGTAATGGAAGAGGCCATAGATAATGGCGTGTTTACGGTCAAGGATGCTTTTGATGTGGAGTATACCCCCGTACGCGTACCAAACTTCGATCCTCCCAAATTCCATACCAAGTACGACTCCTATACGGACAAAGCCCTTCTCTCTCTTTTTGACGAATTCCTGAAGGACAAGGACATACTTTATGCAACAGCCTTGGATGTAAAAGGCTACGCACCGACCCATAATACCCGCTACCAAAAGCCCATTACCGGTGATAAAGAGAAGGACAAGGAGGGCAACCGCACGAAACGCCTCTTCACAGACCCTGTCGCCCGCAAGGCAGCCTCCGTGTGGGATTTTTCCTCGCCTATCTATGTCAAGGGCAAGCGTTGGGGTAATACCCGAATAGGCATTTTGGCGGATACCCTTAACAATGCAAAGCAGACCCTCCTGATAACCCTGGGCGGCATCATGCTAGTGATAGGAGCGCTTGCCTTGCTGACCGTGTACTTTGTCGTAAGTACCATGCTTAAGCCGCTGACCGAGTTCACCAAAATGGCTTCCCGGATGGCAGACGGTATGGTTGATGAAAAGATCGTTCCGAAATCCAATGACGAACTAGGCGAACTGGCGGATGTGCTCGAGCGGATGCGAGTCAGCCTGAAGACGGCCATGGACCGCCTTACTAAAAAATAATACCTTGAATCCGGCAGTGAGCGCAAACACCTTCGCTTGCCGCGGGGTAAGCGAGCGAATGGGGAAACATCATTATTCCTTAAAGATTCAGTTTATCGCGGAGAGCTTCAATTCATAAGCTCCCCTTGAAGATACAGGGGGAGCTTATCAAGCTATGTCTGGTGAAGATATCGTTCATTCCACTTCTCTTTGAATAGTAAGGTGAACAGGGAAAAGATCGCCATGCTCTCGAAGTGGCGGCATTCTGGATTTCACGTCTTCTGCGGAAGCAGGATTCCTCCTGGTGATGAGACAGCTATCTATTATCCACCTGTTTGCATATATAGCACAGGCAGGCCGACCGCCTCATACGTCATGGATGATGCTTCTCAACTGCCCAGCAATGACGATCACATTTTTTTAATCCTGAATATTCTTGGGATGCTTATGTCCAGACACAATTCGTAAGAGGAAAAGTTCTGACGGGGGGAGGTATGCCCGTATACCGTTAAAAAATGACCATCGGCTCCTCAAAACCAGTGAGCTCCTTTATCGCATCTCTTAAATGACCATTAAGAAAATCTCCCCAATGCACCGGCGAAAGTCATATCTAGATAACATATATTTTGTTGTTATATTGTCTTGACATACAAGAGCGTCTTCCCCTATATTTCAGGCATCCAGAAGCAAGTTCTTATCAAAAAAAATATCAAACCAAATCTTCCTGCTATTTAGTATCAAGCCTAACATATGTCCTTCCCGTTATATTGACCTTTATCGTAGCCTTGGATTGCCTGCTGTTCTTCAGTTTAATATTGCCGAAAGGTGAGACAGTGCCTCTCGTAAGAAAATGAACCGTTTGTCCATTGCCGAAACTGGCACTATCGATTTTAATATCCGGTCCGAATGATGCGAGACTCTTGGTAACAGCTTCAGGTGTATCTGGTTGGATGGTATAGCTGTGTCCGTCAACATCAAAAGTAATTCGATATGTTGTGTTCTCAGAAACAGCCCTTTCCTTACATAAGAAGAAGTCAGACACGATATGTCTTGCTGCTGTTTCGAGATTTTTGTTTATTACGTAAGTATTAAATTGTAATCCAGCCATGGTAACAATTATCGACAATACAGTAAGAGTAATGATCAACTCAACGATGGTAAATCCCTTCCTCAGTTTCATAAGGCACCTCTTTTTTCTTGATTTGCAAGATCCTGGTTTTATTACCTATTAACTGGATTTGTTTTTTGAATTTTAGATAATTGATTATGACGCCTGCTGGGCGCATCGATTCCAATGTGCAGATCATTTAAAACACATGTGCCTGAAAATGCAATATGAAAAAAATATTGAGAAAATACTAGGAATAACTAGTATAGTCAGAAGTATAACATGAGGGTGCAAAGGGTGAAGGTGACGTTGTAAGTTTCCTGACTGCCGAATTTATTATGAATTAACGGTATTGACTTGCCGGTCAAACACTTATAGTCATAATTTAAGTTGATACTTTCGTGGACCCGACACTTACCTCTCCATGACCAGTTTCTGTTCATTTTTGGGAACATACCACTTGATAAAATTATACCCGATGCCAAGGGGCGCCGGCTCAATTCCGCGGAACCGGGCATGGATAATCGGCAGGGCATCGGGGACATAGAGGAAGAGGTACGGTTGCTCCTCGGCCAGTATCTCCTGTATCCTGTCATAGTATTTTTTTCTTTCTTTCTGGTCGAAGGTTCCCCTGCCCTTTTCTATAAGCTTATCGACCTCCTCGTTTTTGTAGGATACAAAATTTAATTCCTGTGGTCCCGTTTTACTCGAATGCCAGACATCGTAGATGTCGGGATCAAGGGGTATGGTCCATCCCAGGATCGTCGCATCAAAGCGCCGCTTATTGATGAAATCGTTTACAAAGGCGGCCCATTCAAGAACTCTGATCTTGACCTTGATGCCTATCTCGGAAAGACGCCTCTGGATGATTTCCGCACACTTCGCCCGGATCTCGTTTCCCTGATTCGTAATAATTTCAAAAACGAAGGGCTGGCCGTCTTTATCCAGTATGCCGTCACCATCGGTATCTCTCCAGCCGGCAGCCGCCAGGAGTTCCCTCGCCTTCCCGGGATTGTATGGATACTTCTTTACATTTGGGTTGTAGACCCAGGTGCCCGGCTTGAAGGGACCTGTGGCCTCCTTGCCCAATCCCAGCAGAATGCCCTGGATGATCTCATCTTTATCGATCCCGTAAGCGATGGCCTGTCGTACACGCTTGTCGGTAAATAGAGGATTATTGAGATTATAGCCTAAGTAAGTGTAGGAGAAAGAAAGATACCGGTACTTATTGAAGTTCTTCCTGAACAGATTGTTATCCGTCTGCCTTGTATATTGCAGGGGGGTCAGGTTCTTCCTGTCGATACCGTTTGCGCGCAATTCCAAAAACATGGTGGCCTCATCCGGAATGATGCGCATGATATTACCATCAATATACGGCCTGCCTTCGAAATAGTCCGGATTGGAGACGAGGACAATCTTCTGGCCGGGCACCCAATCTTTGAATATGTATGGCCCTGTGCCTACGGGATGACGCGCCAGGGGAGATGTCGTGATGTCCTTCCCCTCCAGAAGATGACACGGCAGAATGGGCGAACCCCAGCTCATAAGTGCAGGGGCAAAGGGTTTATCATAAGTAACCCGGAAGGTATAATCATCGAGGACCTCAGCCTTCGTGACCTTGAGAAAGTCACCTGAATAGGCTGTGGGGGTTTTGGGGTCGATGGTAACCTTATAAGTAAAGAGGACATCGTGAGAAGTAAATGGATAACCATCATGCCATTTCACCCCTCGTCTGAGGTGGAAGGTTATTACCAGTCCATCTCTGGAGACATCCCATGATTCGGCCAGGTCTCCCACGATGTTGATGTCCTTGTCATACTTTACCAAACCATTATAAACCATAGAGGCTATGCCATGGGATGTACTGTCCGAAGATAAGACGGGTATCAGATTACTGGCATCGCCAATGGAGCCCTCCACAATGATGTCCCCATATGCAGGCCCTGAATCGGCATGGTTTCTAGAGGTACTGTCCTGCTCTTTCTGGCTACATCCACACAAGGCAATATATACGACGATGACAAGAGTGATAAATTTTAAAATCTTCATGCCGGGAAGATACAGGATGCATGTTGTCTTTTCAATTAAATTTTACATGCTTTACACTTGACACACATAAACCGCTCCCCTATACTTTTTTGGCTGGACGTGTGGTTTCTCCACCGTAAACAACATAAAAATACTCTCTATACAGAACTTTCTTGAACACCAAGAGAACATGACCGACACACCGAAACAGACATACCAGCGATGGAAAAACAGGATGGAGAAGCCCCATCTTGTCCTTGCCACCGCACGGGATATACTGTGGGATGCGATCAAAAATTACAAGTATAACGGCAATGCCAATCAGGCAGCGGCTATTTCACTGTACGCGATTTTGTCCTTCATCCCCCTCTTCATACTCACTATGCTGGTGGCAAACTACATTTTTGGCGCCCGTCCTGTTGTTCAACATGAGCTTATGGAAACTATACAGGGATTTAACCCCTACTTTTCGGAATCTCTCCTTGAACAACTTGGTCATATAGAACAAAAAGAACAAGTCCTGGGATGGGTCGGTATCTTCAGTCTGGTCTGGTTTTCCGCTATGATCTTCAATGCCATCGAACAGGCCATGAATATCATTTTCCGTTCACGGAAGTACCGAAACTATCTTGTCTCCAAACTCCTTGCCATCTCCATGATCCCTATGGGGTGGACTATCGGCATCGTCAGTGTGGGATTTACATATATCTCGACACTTCTTGCAGAACAACCACTTCTCTCCAGCAAACAGTTTATAATCCTTCCCTTCCTGCACGGAGCCCTGTTTCGCTACATTCTGCCTTACTTTCTAACAGTGGCATTTTTTACGATCGTCTATAAAGTCATCCCCACAGTAAAAGTAAGTCTGGGCAGTGCGCTGACCGGTGCTGCTATCTTTTCCGCCTTAACGGAGATCGCCAAACACTTTTTCACCTGGTATGTGTCCAAATACACTCGATACCATGTGATTTTCGGTTCTCTGGAAACCCTAGTCATACTTGTGATCTGGGTCTTTTACGTGGCTTTGATCCTCCTTTTCTGTGCAGAGCTTATTTCCTCTTACCAGAGAAGAAATCTGATCCTCCTTGAAAAAACCTTTTTAAAGCCCAGAGAGAAAAATATGAAAATCGATGAACGTCTGTTTAGGAAGTTCGGCCGTATGTACCCCAAAGGCGCCTATATCTTCAGACAGGGAGATGCCGGGCAGGAAATGTACTACGTCCTCGTGGGTAATGTACGCGTGGAAAAAATTACCGGCCAGGTAAAGAAGGTGCTCGCTGAAATGGGGCCGGGGGAGTACTTCGGTGAAATGGCAGCGTTGATTGAAGCTCCTCGTACCGCTTCAGTACAAGCCACGGAGGACAGCAACGTAGCTGTCATTGACGGTAACATCTTTCGCGACCTGTTACGTGAGAGTGGGGAGGTGTCCCTTTTCATGCTTAAAGAATTTTCTATCAGAATCAGACAAACAGGTATCACGCTCGGTGAACTTACCCAATCCTGGATCAAGTTAATTGCTATTCTTTATTTTTGCTACAATTGGCCATTCTCGGACGACAAGAACCCCATTTATGAGCTGGCGAGATACACAAGAAAAGAGCCGGTTGAGATTCAACAGTTAATACGGGATCTCAGAGATCAGAGGGTCATAAGCATCCGGGAAGGACATATTTACGAGTTTAGTAAGGAACGCGCATGGGAATTGCTCAACAACCAAGTCTTTTCCCCGGAAAGGCGCTCAGAAAAACGAGATATCGGCATTCACATATAGAGCTATTATCTACATCTTTCCTGTAATCATTCACAGTTTTTTTACCCTCAGCATATTGGTGGCGCCGGCGACAAGGATCGGGTGGCCGGCAACGATTACCACAAGGTCACCGGGAGAGACCTCTCCCGTTTCCAATACGGATCCTTCAATCATGTCATCCGTACCTAGGGGAGCATTGATAAGACAGGGTCGACAACCCCAGAAGAGGGTCAACCTGCGCACCGTCTCAACATCAGCAGATAGAGCGACTATGGGCTGTTTTGGCCTGAAGCGGGATATACGCATGGCTGTCAGCCCTGTCGTGGTATAGGTTACAATTGCCTTGGCTTCAAGATGATCTGCCAGAATACAGGAGGCATGGGCGACGGATTCGGCGATGTCTTTCCGGGGAAGCACATTGAGATATGATTCATAAGGAAATCCCGCTTCCGCATTTACGGCAAGGCGGTGCATAATTCCAACAGCCTCAACGGGATAATCGCCTGATGCCGTTTCTTCGGACAACATTACCGCGTCGGTGCCGTCAAGAATTGCATTTACAACATCTGCCGCCTCCGCACGGGTCGGTCGCGGGGAATTGACCATGGAGCGGAGCATCTGGGTTGCCGTAATGACAGCTTTACCCGATGCGTTTGCCTGCCGGATAATCCTTTTTTGAATAAGCGGCACCTCTTCCAGCGGTATTTCCACACCAAGGTCGCCACGGGCCACCATAATGCCGTCTGAAACATCCACGATGTCTTCCAAATGCTCAAGAGCCTCATGCTTCTCGATCTTGGCAATAACAGGCGTGTTCATCCCTTTTTGCCGTATGATGTCTTTGACCGCCTTGATATCATCTGCTGTCTTTACAAATGATAAGGCGACATAATCTACATCATGTTCCAGGCCAAAGAGGAGGTCTTTCCTGTCTTTAGCGGTGAGGGGCGGAGCCTTGATCGTCCCCGTCGGCAGGTTTATCCCCTTGTGGGAAGTAAGCACACCGCCGGTTATGACCCTGCATTGAATGTCGGCGACCTTCGTTTTCACAACGACAAGTTCCATTAAACCATCCGCAAGGAGAAGCCTGTCGCCAGGCCGGACATCTTTTGGCAGATTCGGATAAGAGACGGACACCATATGCTGACTGCCTTTGATATGACGGGCAGTCAGGACAAATTCCTGCCCGGCTCCAAGGAGTACGCCGGGCTCAGGAATAAAGCCTACCCTGATTTTTGGTCCGGCCAGATCCTGAAGGATCGCTACGGGCTTGCCCATTTTTACGGAAAGAGTCCGGATCACCTTCATCTTCTCCTCATGATCCCTGTGTTCCCCGTGGGAAAAATTGAGCCGTGCCACATTCATGCCGTTTTCTATCATCGCCGCAATGACAGATTCCTTTTCACTGGAAGGCCCAATGGTACAGACAATTTTCGTTTTTCTCATTGTTATGCTATCCTTTTAATCAAGTACGTTAACTGAAAGGTGAAAAATTTTACCACACAGACAGTCATAATAAAAGATTTTACTATTCATCACCACAGAAAAATGGGTTCATGATAAAGACTTGTTGTAAGTATTGTACTGATAGGGTAATATACTTTCCATACGAGAAACAGGTTAGAATCAGTCTCCGGCAGAGAATACAGACTCAAATTCTAAGGCAAATACATGATAAGTATCTCAAGACTATACTGCGGCGCGGCAGAAACCATGGACGCGCTCCGTTATGGAAGCGAGAAGCATAAACGGCCGGTGGTTGTCTGGAACATGACCAGACGATGTAATCTCAAGTGCGTCCATTGCTATTCCAGCTCCCGGAATATTAGATATAAGAATGAATTGAGCACGGATGAAGGAAAGCAGCTGATATCCGATCTTGCAGACTTCGGAGCCCCCGTTATTCTTTTTTCCGGCGGTGAACCATTAATGAGAGAAGATCTCCCTGAACTTGCCCGGTTCGCCGTGGATCGGGGGATGCGGGCCGTCATATCGACCAACGCAACACTGATGACAAAAAAAATGGCGGACATCCTCAAAAAAATAGGCGTTTCCTACGTCGGTGTAAGTCTTGATGGGATGAAAAAAACACACGACCGCTTCAGGGGCGTTGAGGGAGCCTTTGACATGACCCTCATGGGAATCAGAATCTGCAGGGATGCAGGAATTAAAGTAGGAATTCGTTTTACCATGAACAGGAAAAACTATTCCGAAATTCCTGCTATTTTTGACCTTATAAAGGAGGAAAATATCCCACGGGCATGTTTTTATCATTTGGTCTACTCAGGACGTGGCTCGAAACTGATCAATGAAGACCTGTCTCATGAAGAAACGCGGAAAGTTATTGATATTATCATGGACAGAACCCGTGATTTCGAACGGGGAAAACCCAAAGAGATTCTTACAGTAGATAACCATGCCGACGGACCATATGTTTACATGCGTATACGGAGGGAAGATCCTGAGCGGGCAAAGGAGGTTTTGTCTCTCCTTCAAATAAATGAGGGCAACAGCTCTGGAATCGGTATCGGCTGCGTGAGCTGGGATGGTGAAGTTTATGCTGACCAGTTCTGGAGGGGCATCTCATTTGGCAATGTGCGAAAACGTCCGTTCAGTAAGATCTGGCTGGATACATCAAATGAACTGATGCTTAAGCTGAAAGACAAAAAGAAATATGTGAAAGGTAGGTGTTCCGTCTGCCGCTGGATAGATATCTGCGGTGGAAATTTCCGGGCCAGAGCAGAGGCCGTAACGGGAGACATATGGGCTCTGGATCCAGCATGTTATCTTACGGAAAAAGAAATAGCAAAGTAAAGAACCGGAGGAATCTGATATACAAAAAAATATATACGAAAAGGGATTTATTCCGGTCACCGGGACGGCGAAATGATGTACGGGGAAACTTTTAAATACAACAACGAATTAGTCCGGCAGCTGAATAGTCTACCTTTGTTGCAGTTTTTTGATAAAGAAGACTTTAAAAGTGAACGTGTTAGTAATTACAAAAACATTTAGAGTATTTAAAGGCCTTTTCCTCTTGACAAGAAATGATAATAGTTGATAGGTAACCCTAAATTACACATTAGAGCGAAGTTCATTTCATGACAGGTGCGTGTTTCAATGAATCAAAAAACTTCTGCCAGAGAATGGTTCATGAAAGGATGCCGGGATGACCTTATCGATCCTCAGTCAGCCGAGGCAATAGAAGCCTACAAAAGAAGTATTGTCCTTGATCCAACATTTACAGCATCATATGTAAATCTGGGGTTCATTTACCTCCATAGAGAGGATTATGAATGGGCACTGATATGTTTACAGAGGGTGACTGAACTGGAGCCGAACAATCCGGAGGCGTATAACAACCTTGGCTACGTATACGAAAAAATGGGTAGATTGGGAAGTGCTAAACAGATTTACGAACGGGCTTTAGCACTGAATCAAGGAAATACTGAAGCTATAATTAATTTAGGACATATCTCTGAATTGGAGGGAAATTATCACGGCGCTGAGGAACAGTATAAAAAAGCTATTGAAGTAGACCCAGATGCTGAGTCACCCCGTTTCTTTTTAGCCCTTCTGTACGATCATTACGACATGTTTGACGAAGCAATACAGGGGTATCAGGATGTCCTGGGGAAAAATCCTTCCCATGAAAAAGCCCTCTTTAATCTGGGAACCCTGTATGTTCAGTTAGGTGACTACGAGAGAGGAATCGAGTTTTTTAAACGAGTACTGGCATTTAACTCTAATAACGCAGAAGCATGGAATAATCTAGGGTCCATCTACGAAATCACAAAGCATTATGAGGATGCGATCACATCCTACCAGAAATCCCTTGCATTAAATCCTTTTCAAGAAGAAGCTAACGTTAACCTTGCTCAAATTCAGTATAACCAGTATCGATCAAACCCGAACAGTATAAAAAAAGAAGGGATCATTCTCAGACTTCATTTTGCCCTTTCCATTAATCCACAGAAAACAAGAGCTCAACGCCTGTTGGATGAAATAACAAAGGCAAATATTTAGTGGAGGGAATCAAAAAGCCCAGCCAAAGACATTTAAAATTTTAGTGGCTTATTTTAAATAGAAGTCAGAATATCGAACTTAGAATTTAATCATCCTGACCTATTTTTGCATAAACATCGGAAGAAAATTCTCGGATTTTATGTGTAAGAATCTATAGAGAATATTTTCACGCTCATTTAAGTCTATCCGCAATGAATTCGCGTATATCACTCCATATAGAAATAGGATCAGACAGTGATTCAGATGTCAGTTCCGGATGCTTTTTCAGGATTTGCGCTGCCAGAGCCCCAGCTACCCTGAGCCTGTGCTCGTGCGAAGATGACTGCGCCTGTTCAACGATGTAACGGGGAACATTTATTGGAATTATAAAACCACCTACATCCATTTCTTCCAAAATTTCTTTTTTTATTACTGCTGCTGCCTTAGGCTCCTGCACTTCAGTTGGCTCCGGCACTTCCTCAGCAGGTTCGGTTGTTGCGTGGGTTTCTCGCACCTCCTCAATCGAAGGGCCCTTTTCTACAGGTTCCAGCTCTTTCTCCTGCGCTAATTCCTCTGTAACAGGCTCTACTATCTTTGCAACAGGCTCAACTTTTTCTTCCTCATGAATATCCCCGATATGGCGTCGATCCATAAAAGCGTCTACCGAAAGGGTGGAGGGATCGACTGAAACCGGTATTGCCTTTTCTTCAACTGATTCCTCCAGAACCTTACTTTCAATCCTTTTTCTCGGCTTTCTTTTCTGAACGGCCGGCCCTGCCAGGTGCCTGAAACGCTCACCGATCTGACGAACAACCTCCCCGGAAATTTGAGTAAATTGATTTGTTTCCCCTGCCTTTAATGATAATTTGCTAATCTTATTGATCAGACGGGGGACACCGTGTTCAGAGTATTCCCATAAAAAGCCATACGCATCATTAGTAAAAATAGGCCTCAATCCTCCAGCCAGCTTCAGCCGCGTTTCAACATAAGCCTTTACTAAATCTTCAGATTCTATTTTATCAATCCTGCTGAATGTACCAATCCGCTGTAATAGGTTCGCTCGTTTAGGATGCTCCAATCTCCGTGCAAGTTCAAGTTGGCCCGCCAGCACAATTGTAAATAAATTCTTTTGATCATCCTGCATATTGGTGAGCAATCTCAGGCTTTCCAAATTAGCAGGAGACATTGCATTTGCCTCATCAACAAATACCAAAACCTTCCTTCCTGAATCTATAGTCTCGAACAAGATCTTGTTAAACATTTCCAGCAGATTAATTCTTCTTCCCTCTTCACACTGTTTCCCGATAAGTTGACCGATGATTTCCCTCAATAATTCAATAAAAGACATATCGGGATTAGTTACCAATGCGATTTTATATTTATCCTGATCAAGAGAATCAATAATTATCCGAATAGATAAGGTTTTTCCCAGACCGACATCACCTACAAGTACCGCAACACATTCATTCCCCTCCTCTATAGCAAACAGAGTTTCGGCTATCGCATTTTCCATTGACGTATGACAATCGGCATACATGGTTGGGTCTGGAACATTATCAAAAGGCGGTTTCTTGAGACCCCAATAATCGTAGTACATAAATTTATAACCTCCTCGATAGTTCAAAGCGACTCACCGAAACGTTAAAAGTATTATGCTCCATAACTTGCAAAAACCTCTTCACTTCGCGATAGATAATCAAGGATATCCTGCAATAGGAAACGCCTGAGTCTGCCAATCTTATAACTTTTAATTTTCTTTGATTTGACGAGTTTTACGAGTGAGCTATTACTAATCTGCAGCATCTGACAAACATGTTCAGACTTAAGCATTTTTACAGTTTCCACCTTCTTGAATTGAAAATTGAAAATAATCTGCCCATCTCCCCGTTTTTGCATATCTAGGGAAACGCCGCTCGAATCCCCATTCAGGAAATATTTAACATATCGACTTGATTTGACGAGCTCATACTGATCAGGAGTCAGATTAATAGAAATTGTCTCATCAATATCTTCATCGCATTCATCAATAGCGAACGTTTCTTTTTCCACATTATCGGAACTTCGTTTTAACATACTTGATGGAATTTCAATCAACTCATTTTCCGGCAATACCTGTATACCAATTCCATGAGGTCGCCCTCCAAAAGGCTCCAAAGACTCCTTCCTTCTCCTTTTGACAATAGAAAACTTTTCCATAATTATCCCTTCCATGGAAAAAGCACAATGAAGTGCTTAATTTTCATTCCCCTATCATATAAATGGATGTGCTCTACCCATGTTTTAAGCTTATTAAGAGCTAGCAATCTTAATAAACCATTTCGGATAAATCAATATAAAACTTAAGGTTCTCAGCAAGCAGCAAAGTGTTAGAGAACAAGCATTTGGCGCGAATACATAATAAAGTAGAGGGTTTAATTGAAGGTAAATATAGGTTGGGTTTCCCTCGATATCAAAGCAGTGGAGCGATAGGTCTCCTTCATAAAAGTACCGAGGTCAAACTATCCGGCCTCCTGTTAATATCGATTATGATAAGAAAAAAGGGGCTATACTTGCTGATTGCGCATAAATAAAAACATCTTCAATATAATTCCGAGACGGTAGGTCATGCGAATCCGTTAGGGCTTCCTTATTCCCATTACCATATTTTGGAGATTATGGCGTCAGCATGACGCAATCTTTGCACAAGAGTGAACAACAAATTACGGGCTGCCGCATGCGATGCCTGTACCAGAGACCAGAGGGTATCTTCCTCCATGGCCAGTAATACACATGATTCATCTGCTACAACAAAGGCTGACGTTGGCTTTTGATCAACAACAGACATTTCCCCTACACTTTCACCAGGTTCGAGTATAACAATAGGCTTAGAGTCAATGGAATCCAGATGAATACTTAATCGGCCAGATAGAAGAAAATAGACAGTTCGATTTGACTGTGTGGGGGCAATGAGGATCTCCTTCGGCTCTAATTTCAGAATAGTACAGAGATCTAATAGACCTAAGATTACTTCTGGTTCTACACCTTTTAATAGATATATCTGTTTAAAATCCATTTCATCAATGTAAAATGTCGAATCATTTGATTCCTGTTCCTTCAGTACTTGTATGCCGTTATCACAAGGTCGATCCCTACCTGGCTCTAAAGATTCCCTCCTTCGCCTTTTAAGAATAGAAACTTTTTCCACAATCATTCCTTTTATGGAAAACAAACAATAGATTATTCAATTCCCCAGCCATACAAAGGGATGCCATTTACGCAAGCTTTGTAATTCTCATTTTCATTTATCATTTGTAATCTTAATAGACAGTTTTACATAAATCAATATAAATGTTATGGTCTTCCGCGTTTAAGGGGGCAATCATCAGAACACACATTCAGCTTGGGCGCATAACAAAAAAGGGGGCATGGTTGGAAGTGAATATCGGGGGGGATTTCCTCAATATTGAAGCAACGGCAGGATGCTTCTTAAATTCGTGATTCAGAAATTGCCTTGCAAGATTCCGTCCCCATCCTCTTGGATGCAAAAAACTCCTGTAAAGTGAGAGGTCTCCCTCATAAAATTCACCGGTTTCAAGCTTTTTAGCATCGGGACTATAGGCCGGAAGGTTGAAGATGGCAAGATTGAGAAAGTCTATATGATTGCTGTGTTCGGCTGTAAAAACAAGGGTCTTGCGGGCCTCAGCAATTGTCTCTGAGGGGGTCCCGAAAAGCAGGTATACATATGTCGCTATTCCTGCCTTCTTTAGGGTCTTTATGGCAGAAGAGGCCGTCTTTAGGTCAAATCCCTTTTGCATATTATCGAGGACCCCTTGGTCACCTGATTCCAAGCCGAGCTGTAACATGATACAGCCTGATCGTTTCAGGGCCAGGCAGAAATCCAGGTCTGTCAAATGTGATGATATTCTGGCAAATCCATACCACGGAACACTGAAAAATGACTCAGCGAGGGCCTTCAGAAGTCCGGGACTGAGGGCATTGTCTAGAAGATGGACAAGGGCAGGCTTCGTGTTCTCCGTGAGGTTATGGAGGTCTGTAATTACCCTGTCGATCGGTACGGGTTTATAGGGATTTTCTTCTGCTCTTTCCGGACAGAAAGAGCACCGGTTCCAGTAGCATCCACTTGATGCACTGTAAGGAAGAATGGTGCCTGGAGCCAGATAAGAGTTTGTGAACAAACCATTATAATCAGGGGTTAAATTATTTTCCAAATACGAGATGCCGAAGATAGATAGCAGCTTACCCTCTCCAGGTCCGGCTACCATGTCGTCGACAAGTCCCTCGAAGGGATTTGACCAACCGGGCCGCCGTACCCAAGACGTTACCAGTCCACCGCCTAAAAATACCCTGATGCCAGGGTATTTCCTCCTTAAAAAGCCGATCATGGCAAATGTACATAGTGCCTGACTCAGGAAGTTTAATGAAAATCCGACAATGGCCGGGTGTCCCCTCTCCAGTGCCGGCAACAGCATTTTCTTGAAATACCTGTAGAAGGGATTACGCTCAGGCGTCTCGGAAGCTTTTATCAGATCCTCGCTCCTGACCGGGGAAAGATTCCGATCAAGGTAATTAGATAGACTCAGGCGTACATCGCTATGCGACGCCGACACCGCAAGAACCCGGTTGATATCGATTACAGCGCGTTTGTAGCGATCAATGTTCTTATAGACCTCCCAGGAGTTCAAGGCAGCGATGTTGTTTTCCAGATAGCGAAATGAACGGTTGGTCCATTTCTCCCGTATATTTCCCATGCTTGTCCCTTCACGGCTCTCTCTTGCCTCCTTTAGGGGGTAGTTCTTTCCTGTTCTGTTTTTTACTAGGAGACTTGAGATGCCTTCCATATTGGCATCAATAACCTTGTACGGTATGTTATGACGGTTCATGGCACCTGCAAGTTTCGCCAGTCCTGCAGGTGGTTCACAAGGTTTGACAAGAGGTGGATGGATAAGAAGCATATTATTCGGCGATCTCGAAAAAACTCAACAGGTAAGGTCTAATCTATTGACTGCTGCTCCGGTTTATTTTTTCCAACACATCTATCATGTCGTAATGTATCTTCCCATTTGTGGCCAGAACATGCGGAGATTCGAGGGAAAAAATACTGCCAAATAGATCCGTAACCATCCCCCCGGCTTCGATTATGAGAAGCAAGCCAGCGGCTGTATCCCAGGGCATCAGCTTTAGTTCCCAAAAGCCGTCAAAACGGCCCATTGCTACATAGGCCATATCAAGGGCTGCCGAACCAGCTCTTCGAATTGCCTGGGCACTTTTCGCCATTCCATTAAAGTAATTGATATTATTATTCTCATCATTCCTGATATCATAGGGGAACCCAGTTGCTAAAAGACTTTTTGAAAGATCGGCGGTACTTGAAACTGAAATCTTTTGACCATTTAAAAAAGCACCCTTCCCTTTTTCTGTCACAAACATCTCATCAAGCATGGGATTGTAAATAACACCGAGACGGATTTCACTTTTTTCTTCTAAGGCAATGGATACGCAGAAAACTGGATAACTGTGAGCATAATTCGTTGTCCCATCAAGGGGATCAACAAGCCAACGAAATTCTGAACCTTTGGCTGTGTCCATTGATTCCTCTGCAAGGATGTCATGATGGGGGTATCTCCGTTGAATTCTGGACTTAATCAATTCTTCTGAAATCCGGTCTACTTCCGTAACAATATTAATCTCACCTTTATAATCTATTACGTGTTTGTCATTGAGCCTTTCCTTTAGAAACATCCCTGCTTCCCTTGCTACAGAAATTACAAAGTCCCGACAATCATCCATAAGTTATAAATTCCTATCCAAAAATATTTTATTGTTCCTCTACTATTAATTGCAAAAAGGATTCGAAGTTTCGAGGGTTCAGGTGCTTGAAACATTCACTTGAATTCTTGACCCCTTTAATCCTAATGATGCCGGCTATTTTCTCCGGCCTGCAACTTATACCAGCTTTTTCCATTTTTTGAAAGTTGCATCTTTCTGTTGCATGACTCTGAAATTGGTGGTAATTACTCTAACAGTATAATTCTTCAGTTTCCATCGAATTGAGACATCTGTTATGACAGATACTGTAAAAGATACGAAGGATCCGTAATAGCAACGTAAAGATTTAAATATGACAGAACCTGACCTCAAATCTATAAGAGAATCCAAAGGATTCACTATAAAAGACATATTTGCACGCACCCGCATTAGTGTGGCTATTCTTGAGGCTATCGAAAACGGTGAATTTCACCTGCTCCCCCCGCCAGTTTTTACAAAATCCTTCATTAAAATATATGCGAAAACCTTAGGAGTTGACAGCAGTCCGACCATATCCCGTTATGAACAGTACTTGGAAACGCTTAAATCTACCCAAGGGGATTTAGTAGAAACAGAAAAAATCCCAAAACCTACGAGGGTAAATTACAAGGCATTTTTGTGGGGATTATTAACTCTTATTATCGCTGGTCTTGTCACTTTAACACTATCTTCCCACAAATCGGACATAGATATTTTAAAAAATCAAATTAGTGAACCTGTCCAGAAGACAGCCAGTTTAAAGCCTGCCGATGATATCAAGACAGATGTCATAAGCAAAGCAGTTGATCAGACAAATTTAGCAATAAAAACTCATAAGAAAGAAGATGAATTACCCCCTGCATCGCAGTTAAAGCCGCAAACTAGCAAGACTGAGGGTAAGATTACTGTTCAACAAGGCAGGGCATCTCAAGAAGTCCATAAACAGCAGAGGGAGATCGCTGGAACATATCAAATAATTATGGAAGCCAGGGAACTCACATGGTTAAGAATTACTGTAGATGAAAATCCACCATACGAAGTCTTGCTGCAGCCTGGTGAAAGGATTCAAAAATCAGGGTCGCAATTCATGATTGATGTTGGTAATGCCAGTGGTATTAATATTGATTTTCAAGGTAAATCTCTTGGTAACTTGGGGAAACAAGGAGAAGTTGTTCACCTAAAACTACCTTAGATTTTAGGTTTGACAAAAATGATTTCATATTTAGATTAGATCAAAAGAGGTTATGAAAACATGTTTGGAATAGGCGCACCTGAATTAATTGTAATTCTTGTAATTGTTTTAATCATCTTTGGTGCCGGCAAGCTTCCGGAGATCGGCGGCGCCATCGGAAAGGGCATTAAAAACTTCAAGAAATCCGTACGTGAACCGGATGAGATAGATGTAACACCTGATTCTAAAAAAAAGATAGATGAAAAAAAATAGGGCGGATTCAGGTTAAAAGGGAACATCGTCCTCCGGTGCCTGTTCCAACCCTGAAGATGCCGGGGCTTGATCATCACCAGCTATATCCTGACTCCGCATTTGCCCCTTTGAATCCAGCATCTGCATATTTGCAGCAACAATTTCCGTCGTAGAACGCTTCACACCATCTTTGTCTTCCCAGGAACGTGTTTGAATTCTACCCTCAATAAATATTAATTTACCCTTAGAAAGATAATTGCTGCAGATTTCCGCTAATTTACCATAGGTTACTATCCTGTGCCATTCTGTCCTCTGGACTTTTTCGCCATTCTTGTCTTTCCACTGAAGGTCCGTTGCCAGCCGGAAATTCGTCACCATTGTACCGTCTGGTGTGTATCTGACCTCAGGATCGGCCCCAAGTCTTCCTATCAATAGCGCCTTATTAACCATTCTTATCCCCCTCCCCGAATCAGCGTAAGCTGCCGAGGATCATACAAAACTTTACGGGGAATAGCAATGTAAAATTGGGCACGAAACGAATTTGTGCTTGATTTTATAAAAAAATTGAAGTAAAAGTAAACCTTAATAAAGGCTTTACAGGGGTGCCGACCGGGCTGAGAAGATACCCTTTGAACCTGATCTGGGTAATGCCAGCGGAGGAAACTGAATCTGTACATCTTTCTTGTGGGGCATATCCTTAAGGCAAAAGGGTATGCCCCATTTAGTTTATATAGTCAGGAGAGTTTTAAATGACACAATTAGAGATAGCACGAAAAGGCTCAATATCTGAAGAAATGAAAAAATGTGCCGAAGTGGAGGGGGTTTCTCCTGAATTCATTCGCGACGGTGTCGAGAAAGGCACCATCGTAGTGATCCGCAATATAAAACACAGTACCATAGTACCGCTTTCCTTAGGCAAGGGACTCAGGACAAAAATAAATGCCAATATAGGGACATCCAAAGACCGTGTGGATCTAGAGCTGGAGCTCGAAAAGGTAAAGATTTCTGTCGCCGCAGGGGCAGATACAATCATGGACCTATCTACAGGCGGTAATATCAGACGGATCAGGCAAGCTATTATCAAGGCATCGACGCTGCCCGTTGGGACAGTCCCTATCTATCAAGCCGCCGCCGAGATGCTGGAGGCAAAAAAAGCCATCATGGACATGACCGGTAACGACATGTTCCGGGTAATTGAAGAAAATGGTGAGGACGGCGTTGACTTCATCACTGTTCATTGTGGTGTAACAAGGAGAAGTGTGGCATGCATAGAGGAAGAGGGACGCATTTTAGGTATTGTGAGCAGGGGCGGATCCATCCTTAGAAACTGGATGTCATTTAATGACAGAGAAAATCCCTTATATGAAGAATATGACCGCCTGTTGGAAATTGCCAAGCGTTACGATATGGTCCTCAGCCTTGGTGACGGACTGCGGCCTGGGTGCCTCGCCGATGCCACAGACCGGGGTCAAGTCCAGGAACTAATTCTTCTCGGTGAACTCGCAAAAAGGGCAAGAGATTACGGGGTTCAGGTCATGATAGAAGGACCTGGTCACGTACCCATCAAAGAAATAGAAGCTAATATCCAGTTGCAGAAGAGTTTGTGCAACGGCGCACCTTTCTATGTCCTTGGACCACTGCCAACCGATATCGCTCCTGGTTATGATCATATCACTTCAGCCATCGGCGGGGCAATCGCCGGATCGGCAGGGGCAGATTTTCTCTGCTATGTAACACCTTCAGAGCATCTCCGCCTCCCCACGCTCGAAGATGTCAGGGAAGGCGTCATCGCATCAAAGATTGCTGCCCATATTGCCGATATTGCGAAGGAAATCCCCGGAGCACTTGACAAAGACAAGATGATGGCACGCTACAGAAAGGATTTCGACTGGCAGGGTCAGGTGAAATCCTCCGTTGATCCGGAAAAAACAAAGAAATTTCTCGAGACCAGTAAAAGCGCAAAAGAAGAGGGATGTACCATGTGCGGAGAATTTTGTGCAATCAAGCTGGGGAAAATAAGCAGTCATAAAGGGTAATCGCAATAAAAGATTGAGCAGGGTTAAAAATGGTCAGCTTCACCCTCCATTTTTTCCCAATATTCGACTTTGTACTAGATTATTATTTATTAGAGACCTTTGAAAATTTTCGCCCACTGTGAAGCTCCCCGCCCACAGGGCGGGGCTTCCCGGAAAGGAAGCTATGCTTACATTGCACCCCTTACCCCCGCCTACCTCCCGGTCATTGCGATGCGTAAAGCGCCGTGGCAATCTTATTATTTATCAAAGACTTATAAGATTTCTCCTGGAATTTACCCTGAGTATATCGAATGGGTCGAAATGACAAAATGAGTGTTTCTCAAAGGTCTTATAGAAAAAAACCTTTGCTTCTATTAAAAATCCCTTTATAAATTCTCAATGAATCTTGTTGCATTAAGAGACAGACAAATCATGCTTGACTAAACTCCGAAAAAAATATAATCAAATCCGATTTCTATTTAAATTGGATAAGTTATTTATGGATGACAGCGAACTTTTAAGGAAGAAAAAAGAAAAGATAGAATCCCTTAAAGCTGAAGGCATTGAACTGTATCCCAACGATGTTCGTGTTAAAGATACGGTTGCGTCTATTGCAGAGCGTTTTACCAACATGGACAGCGATGCCCTTGCCGCAATAGATGAGAGATTCACCATAGCCGGCAGGTTGATGGCCATCCGAGATTTCGGAAAAGGGTCATTTGTCATGATCCAGGACAGAACGGGAAGGCTTCAGGCTTATATAAGAAAGAATCAGGTGGGGGAAAAGACCTATTTATTATTTAAAAGACTCGATATAGGAGATATCGTTTTTGTTACAGGGAAGATATTCAAAACCAGGACAAATGAACTTACTATTGACGCCGAGGAGTTGAGGCTTTTGTCCAAAGCTATAAGACCTCT
>PDVH01000098.1_pt2 | contig 20508 bp, 19 predicted proteins | sample 1369781 | NCBI WGS metagenome assembly PDVH01 (sample SAMN07795378, study PRJNA414565) | Alkali sediment metagenome, whole genome shotgun sequencing project. | isolation source: glacial lake sediment | place: Bosnia and Herzegovina: Donje Bare Lake | collected 2016-06
GTGAGTTCCTTGGCGCGCCGCGCCGCGTCCCTGGCTCTTGCGGCATCCAGGGCTTTGCCGAGGATCTGTTTCGCCACCGGAGGATTCTCTTCCAGATAGCTCCCCAGTTTATCGTAGACGATCCCTTCGACAAGTCCCTTCACCTCGCTGTTTCCCAGCTTTGTTTTCGTCTGCCCCTCAAACTGAGGCTCCTTCAGCTTTACGCTGATGACGCAGGAAAGCCCCTCCCGAACGTCTTCGCCCTTGATGACGTCTTTTCCATTCTTGATGAGGTTATTGTTTGCCGCGTAGTTGTTGATGACCCTTGTAAGGGCGGACTTAAAGCCGCTCAGGTGCGTTCCGCCTTCTGTGGTATTGATGCTGTTCACGAAGGAAAATATGCTCTCGGTGTAGGTGTCATTGTACTGGAGGGCAACCTCTAAATAACAATCTTCCTTCTCACCGTCAAAATAGATCTGCTTCCTGTGAAGGACCCCTTTGTTCCTGTTGATATATTCCACGAAAGATACGATTCCTCCCTTGTAGAAGAATTCGCTCTTCTTGCCGTCCCTTTCATCCGTCAGGATAATTTTGAGGCCCTTGTTCAGGAAGGCCAGTTCGCGGAGGCGGTTGGAAAGGACATCGAAACTGAAATCAATATCCTCGAATATTTCGTGATCTGGTTTGAAGGTGATCTTTGTGCCCCGGCCCCTAGTTTTTCCTATGACATCTAGATCACTCGTGGGCTCTCCTCTGGTGTAGGACTGCCTGTAAATTTTTCCCTCCCTTTTTACTTCCAGCTCAAGGTATTGGGAAAGGGCATTGACTACGGAAACACCGACGCCATGAAGCCCGCCTGAAATCTTGTAGCTTTCATTGGAAAATTTAGCACCGGAGTGAAGTTTGGTGAGCACAACCTGGGCTGCCGGAATTCCCTCTTCCTTATGCATGTCAACGGGAATCCCTCTGCCGTTGTCATCCACCATGACGCTGTTATCAGCCCGGATGCGAACATCGATGGTATCGCAGTAACCCGCAGCTGCTTCGTCGACACTGTTGTCTACCACCTCATATACTAAATGGTGCAGTCCATCCTTGCCAGTACTGCCGATGTACATGGCAGGTCTCTTCCGAACTGCCTCAAGACCCTCCAGGACCTTTATACTGTCTGCCCCATACTGTTCTGTCATAGTTTATATCTTCCTCTTGCCTCTCTTTAGAAAGTTCACTACCCACCTATGGCTTCGCGATGATAAGGTATCATTTATTGTACTTTTAACGGCATTATAATGCACATATAATCATCATTATTTACAGATCTTATGATCCCCGGTTTCATACCAGCGCCTATTTCAAAGGCAACCTCCCCTTCATCAATTACCTCTATGGCATCAATCAAATACTTGACATTATAACCAACTGAAATATCCTTGTTATGATAAGCAACTTCAATCTCTTCTTTAGCTTCCCCAACGTCCGGGTTCGTCGACTCCAGCAGCATTTTGCCATCTGCTAACGCAATGATCACTCCACTGTACCTTTCACTCGATACAACACTCATCCTTCGGAGTGCATGTAGAATCGCATCCTTTTCGAATTTTACCATAACACCCTTTTCCGTTGGTATTATCCGTTTATAGTCCGGATATTCCGCATCCACCAGGCTAACCCGGAGCATGGTACTATCCGTTTTGATGATACACATACCCTGACGTACCCCAACTAAAATTTCCTCCGGCGCATTTTCAATAAGTCGTCTGATTTCACCCAATCCTTTTCTGGGAATGATAATCCCCTTTTCAAGCTTAAGAAAAGCTGCCTCCCCGATATCTGCATTGGCCATGGCCAGGCGATGTCCATCTGTTGCAACCATTCTTATTCTATTTTTACCGGCGTCACTGACAGTTTCAAAAAAGACACCACTTAAATTTTTCCTCATCTCATCACCGGACATGGCAAAAGATGTTTTCTTAATTAATCCCTCAATTAATTGTCCTTTTATATTATGAAAACTTACTTCACTACGGTCATCAAGAACACTTGGAAAATCATCCGCAGGCAAACCGGAAATCTTATAAATTATTTTCTGAGACGTTACGGTCACTCTGTGATTTTCACTTGACTCAAACTGAACAATGTCCCCTTGAATTTCTCTAATCATTTCATACATTTTTCTTGCAGACACAGTAATATCACCTTCAGTTAATATTTCCGCATTGTAATCGGCAACCAATCCGATCTCCCTGTCCGTTGCCACAATTTTGATTTTATTATTACCGGTCCTGATGAGAATGTTGTTAAGGATTGGCATGGTAGTTTTTTTCTCGACGATACTAAGTGTTTTTTGGATGCCTTCCAGAAAGGTACTTCTTTGCACGGTAAATTTCATTGACATGTCCTTTCTAAGATATTTTTAGTTATATATATATATATATATAAATTAATAGTAATAGTAATAGGGACTGTTACTATTGTTGACCAATATATTTACCTAATTCTTCCTGCATACATATCTAAGATAAAACTGTTAATGAATCAGGTTAACAAACTGTTAATCTTTGTTTTGTAAAATTTCCTCAATATCCTGAATAATTTTTTTCAAATTTGTGTCTTCTTCAAGGGCTTTTTTTATTTTGTTATTGGCATAAATAACAGTTGAGTGATCCCGTTGGCCGATTTTATCTCCGATGTCAGGGAATGATGCAGTTGTCATTTTTCTTGACAGATGCATAGCAATTTGTCTTGCTAATACAAGATTTTTATTTTTCTTCTGTGATTTGATATCCGATAATTTGATGTTAAGTTTACCAGCTACGGTTTTTAGAATTTCGTCTATTGTCACTTCTTCTTTCTCGATCCGCTTGAGAATCTTTTTTAAGACTTCTTTAGTAAGGTTTATATCGATTTCTTTACCTGTCAGGGAAGAAAAGGCAGAAATCCTTATTAGATAGCCTTCAAGTTCTCTTATGTTGGATTCCACCTGGGATGCCACATAATAGGCCACATTTTGTGGGAGAACCATTTTGTTTTCTTGGGCCTTCTTTTCCAATATCGCGATCTTTGTTTCTATTTCCGGAGGATGAATGTCGGCAATGAGGCCCCACTCGAACCGGGAACGCAACCTGTTTTCCATGTTTGGTATGTCTTTGGGAAATTTATCGCTCGTGACGACGATTTGTTTACCTGAATCATGCAGGGTATTAAAGGTGTGAAAAAATTCCTCCTGCGTTTTTTCCTTTCCGGCAACGAACTGAATGTCATCCATCAGGAGACAGTCGATGTTTCTGTATTTTTCCCGGAACTTCGGCATCCTGTCATACCTTATCGAATTGATCAATTCGTTCATGAACTCTTCTGCTGAGACGTACACAACGTTCATGTCCGGATGGACTGAAAGCGCATGAATCCCGATGGCATTAAGAAGATGTGTTTTTCCCAGACCGACCCCCCCATAAATAAAGAGAGGATTATAATTCTTAGCCGGTTGTTCTGCTACAGATACGGATGCTGCATGAGCAAATTGGTTGCATGGTCCGACTACAAATCTTCCAAAACTGTAATGCGGATTCAACGACTGATTAATCCCTGATCGAGCGGGCTTTTTGGGAGCGCGTGTTTTTTCCTGGTGGTCTCCTTGACGATGGCCTGAGCTTTGGCTTTTTTTAGCTTCATGGGCAATCTGAATATCAACTTTCAGGTCGATACCTGCTATTGATGCAATGGCCTCCCTGATGACAGGGTGGTAATTTTCGATAAGCCAGTCTTTAAAAAACTTATTGGGAACATTCAAAGTAATATGGCTCCCCTCCATGGATGATATTTTGATCGGTCTAATCCATGTCTCAAAGTTCTGTGGACTAACCTTTTCTTTAATGAATTGAAGACTTTTTTCCCAGAGTATATCCAAAACAGTGTACCTTATAAACAGGGTTATCAACACCTGTTGATACTTTATGTTACAAGGAAAGTTATTTATCTCTGCTGTTCATCAGCAATGTCACCAATCGATTTAGTTCTTCTGCTGACTTAAACTTGATTTCTATAGATCCCTTGTTTTTATGCCGGCGAATATGGATCTCCGACATTAACTTGGATGAGAGATCATTTTCCAGATCGCGAAGAAAGGGGTCCTTTTTTTGGGCTTTCGTCTCCGTTGGCGCTTTTTTCAGTTTTTGAATCAGACTTTCCGTTTCTCTTACGCTGAGAGTCTTTTTCCGAATGACGTGAAAAATTCTATTTTGCTCTGCCGGTGTATCAATCATAAGCAGGGCTCGCGCGTGGCCGGGGGTTATGGTTCTATTGATCAAGGCCGACTTGATTTCCGCAGGCAGTTTTAAGAGCCTTATGGTGTTGGCAATAGTGGAGCGGTCCTTTCCAACCCGGGCAGAGAGTTCATCCTGTGAGAGGCCGAATTTGTTAATAAGCGTCTGGTAAGCATCGGCTTCTTCGAGGGCGTTCAATCCTTCTCTCTGAACATTTTCTATGAGCGATAATTCTGCTGCCTCCGAATCGGGAGCGTCTCTGACGATTATGGGCACTTCTTTGAATCCGGCCTCCTGAGAGGCCCTCCACCGCCGTTCCCCTGCTATGATCTCATAGCCGGCGTCGGTTCTTCGCACAACAATGGGCTGAATAATACCGTTCTTCTTAATGGATGCTACAAGTCGTTTCTGTTCCCGGTCATTAAAGTCCTTACGGGACTGAAACCGGTTGGGAGAAAGTTCTTCAATCCCGCATATGATGAATGAGGGCCTTGTGCTAACATCATCAAGCAGGTCGGGGAACATGGCCCCGAGCCCCTTACCGAGGGAACTTTTTGGCGGCATCTAAATCCTCCCGTTGGTCATGATTTCTCGTGCGAGTTCCATGTAGGAAACAGCGCCACGTGATTTTAGATCGTAGAGAATGATAGGAAGACCATGGCTCGAACTTTCAGACAACCTGACATTCCTGGGAATAATGGTGTTAAACACTTTTTTCCCTAAATGTTTTCTCACATCCTCACTGACCTGATGGGACAGCAAATTTCTCGTATCAAACATAGTAAGCAGGATACCACCTAGCGCCAATGAGGGATTCAGTCTTGTCTTAACCAGTTTAACCGTATTGAGCAAATAACCGAGACCTTCCATAGCAAAATATTCACACTGGAGGGGAATTATCAAACAATCAGCTGCGACGAGGGCATTTACCGTTAAAAATCCAAGAGATGGAGGACAATCAAGGATTATGAAGTTATATGCCAAATCCAGATTCTTTAACAGAGTGCGGAGCTTCTTTTCCCTATCTTTAAGATTTACAAATTCTACCTCAATCCCTATCAGATCCTGATTGGCGGGTACAACATCAAGGTAGGGTAACATTGTACCAACAATTACATCTTTCAGGGGAACCTTGCCAATGAGGGAATGATAAAGATTTTTTTTAGTGATGAGATTCTTGTCTATCCCCATACCGCTGCTGGCGTTTCCCTGGGAGTCGCAATCGATGAGTAATGTCTTCGTTTCCGCCGCCGCCAGAGACGCTGCAAGATTGATGGCTGTGGTTGTCTTGCCAACCCCTCCTTTTTGATTTGCTATGCATATGATTTTACGCATGATTTAATAGAACATACAAACGTCTTTTGCAGTCATAAATTTTGTGTGGAACATTAGCATAAAAAGGTATGTTTGAGAAGAAATATTTGACTTTTTTTTAAAGGATAGATTTGCCATAAATCGTCATTCCCATGAAAACGTGAATTAAGTAATATTAAAGGTTTATATGTTCGCGTCAGAGTCTGCCCCCGAATGCACTAGCGGGGATTGAGGGTGACAACTTTTTGGCCTTTTTATGAGGCAGTTTTATCAAATTTATTAAGGACGTTTTTCGTATATGATAATTCTTCGGAAATCACCCGTTATAGGTAATGTTATCTCATGGATCGAGATCTATTCTAATCCCAAAGTTTGAGACATCCCTCATCGCAATTAAGGTACCGTTCCCGGACAGAAAGAAGGCACCCATCTGAAGGAATTCAGGTAGTTTTAATGTGGCCCTTGTTGTGACTACATCAAAACAGCCTCTATAGGAGTCATCCTCCATCAGGTTTTCGGCCCTATTGTGGATTACAGAGATATCTGTAAGGTTTATGCTGCGGATTATGTGCTTCAGAAAAGAGGTCTTCTTGCGCGATGACTCGAGAAGAGAGACATTCATTGAATTCAGGACAATCTTCAGAGGGATGCCGGGAAATCCTGCCCCTGAGCCTATATCCAGAAGCCGGCCTGTTTTATTTTCTATAAATGGCAGCAGAGTCAGGGAATCAATGAAGTGCTTGATCGGTATATCGAGGTCTGATTTTACAGAGACCAGATTGATCTTTTCATTCCAGCTTAGAAGTTCGTTGTAATATGTTGTAAATTGAGAAACCTCCCTTGCCCCCAGGGTTATTCCAAGGGCGTTTGCTCCAGTGGCAAGTATATGGGATATATCCTGTTCCATCACGCACTTGTCGCAGAGGTTGCCATACATGTCAACATTTTCTTATTTTATGGTAGAATTAATTTCCGTTATCTAATAAATACAGTGAAGTGAGCAGACAAATGCACAATAGAGTAAAAACTGAAAACATCACCATCGTTCTGAACAAGCCAAAATATCCGGGCAATGTCGGATCTGTAGCGAGGTGTGCAAGGAATATGGGGATTGAAAAAATCTCTGTGGTGGGAAATAGAGACCTTGTTGTAGAGGATATGAAACAGATGGCAACACATTTTGCCGCGGGGATTGTGGCTCGAATTCAGCACTTCGAGAGGCTGGACGAAGCCCTGGCAAAATTTAACTATATTGTCGGTGCAACATCAAGAAGGGGATCAGGAAGAGGGCCCGTTGTGTCGCCCGGGGAGATGGCGGAACGTCTGATAGACATATCCCAGGACAATGATTTAGCACTGCTCTTCGGGCCGGAGGATACAGGATTATCCAATGATGATTTGCAGTTCTGCCATCTTTTAGTAACCATTCCCACATCAAAACGCTTTAAATCCATTAATCTGTCTCATGCTGTTATGATACTCTGCTATGAGATCTGCGCTGCTCATCTGGAACCACTGGAGGCATTTACACCACGTCTGGCTGAATCGGCGGAGCTTGAGGGAATGTATGAACAAATGAAAGCATTGTTGACGAAGATTGGCTTCCTTAATCCCCAAAACCCCGACTACTGGATGATGCACATACGCCGTTTTCTTGGGAGGACGAGCCTCTTGTCCAAAGAGGTCAAGATCATCCGGGGCATCTGCCGGCAGTTGGACTGGTATATGAGAAACAAAAAAACTTGACTTTCCATCGACAGAAAACTATTACTCATCCAAATTCCATGGGGGTATTATCATGAAAAAGCACTTTTCCTTCACCGGGGCAAAAAAAATTGTCTTCGGCAACGGTTCCTTGGAGACGCTGTCAGACCATATTAGTGAACTGAAGGCGGCCCGTCCCCTTATTGTCCTTGATAGAAATCTGGCCAAGACAGATATGAAGGAGAAGGTCTTAGATATTCTCGGTAAAGGCGGTTTAAAGGCGACCCTGTTCGACCAGAAGGTTGAAGCCGAACCAAGGCTGGAGGTAGCCGACGAAGGGGTCAAAGCCGCACAGAGGGGGAAATGTGATATTGTCGTGGGCATTGGGGGTGGAAGTGCCATGGATGTGGCAAAAGCCATTGCCGTTCTGACTGCCAATAATGGAAGGGCGAAGGATTATTTAGGCCTCAATAAGATTCCCGGTCCTGGGCTCCCCAAGATCATGATTCCTACAACTGCGGGGACAGGGAGCGAAGTTACCTTTACGGCCGTTTTTGTCCGGCAGAACCTGAAGAAAAAAGAAGGCATGAACAGTCCGTTCCTATATCCCGAACTGGCTCTTCTTGATCCGACGCTTACCCTCTCTCTCCCCTCCGTTTCAACGGCATCCACAGGTATCGATGCCCTGTGTCATGCCATAGAATCCTACACATCAATTAATGCTTCGCCGATGAGCGAGGTGCTTTCTCTGGAGGCCATTGGCTTGATTGCTTCAAACCTGCGAACATGCGTCCATGACGGCAGCAACCTGGAGGCGAGGGAAAAGATGCTTCTCGGAAGTCTGTATGCGGGCTTAGGACTTGCTAATGCCGGGGTTGGTGCGGTACATTCCCTCTCCTATCCTCTGGGTGGAAAATACGGTGTTTCACACGGTCTCGCTAATACTATTATGCTGCCCCATGTAATGGCTTTCAATCTGCCGGGGGCTTTAGAGAAATTTGTTGTCATCGCGGAAGTGATGGGAGAGGTTGTTGATGATATGCCTCTCCGCGAAGCGGCATATCTCGCAGTGGAAGCGGTACAGTCCCTGATTGAGGATTGCGGTATCTACACTACCCTCGAGGATTTGAACATACCCGAAGAAGCACTGCCTGAGCTTGCTGAGGTGGCTATGACTGTTACGAGGCCATTGGAGAACAACCCCCGTAAAGTGACCATAGAGGATGCCATAGAGATTTACGGGGAGGCGTACTAAAGACAGGAACTTTAAGAGAATTTGGAAAACTTATCTTTTGTCATTTCGAGCGAAGCGAGAAATCTTATAAATCACTGATAAATAACAAGATTGCCATGTTGCTATGCTCCTCGCAATGACATTGATTGTGGATTTTTAAAAAGTATCTTTGTATTATACCTGGAGGTAATTGTATGGCTGGTGCGGAACTTATCGGAAAAGAAGAAATAAAAGAAATTATGGATGTACTGGAAACAGGGATCCTTATGAGATACGGATTTGACAAGGAAAGAAAAGGCATCTTCAAGGTACGGCAATTCGAAGAAGCGTTTTCACGGTATTGCGGTGCAAAATATGCCCTGGGTGTAACATCCGGTTCCACAGCACTTAAAGTGGCCCTTACTGCAATGGACGTAGGGCCGGGAGATGAGGTCATCGTACCGGCATTCACCTTTATCGCTACTTATGAGGCAGTTTTGGAAGTCGGAGCGATACCAATAGTGGCTGATATCGATGAAACCCTGAACATGGATCCCGACGATATTAAAAAGAGGATCACCCCTTACACAAAGGCCGTTATTCCCGTACACATGTGCGGCGCACCGGCACGTATCGACAAAATAATGACCGTAGCCAGAAAGCATAAACTCCTCGTCCTTGAGGATAATGCCCAGGCCAGTGGCGGGAGTTATCGCGGGAAGAAACTGGGAACATTCGGTGATATGGGAATCTTCAGCTTTGACTATTACAAAACGGTTACCACCGGTGAAGGAGGAATGGTCTTGACAGATAACAAAGATTATTATCTCCGTGCCGAGTGGTATCACGATCATGGTCATGACCACAACCCCAATGTCAGCAGAGCACTTGAGGGGCGAACAATCCTGGGTTTTAACTACCGGATGAACGAGCTCCAGGGAGCCCTTGGCCTCGCACAGCTGAGGAAGCTCGATACTATTATTGCTGAGCAGAAAAAAAATAAGCAGGCAATCAAGGAAGTCCTTCGCAAAGTTAAGGGTATTAAATTCCGGGATATACCTGATCCTGATGGTGATACGGCAACCTTTCTTGCCTTCAATCTGCCCGATGAGGGTACTGCATCGAAGTTTCAGAAGGCGTTAGGCAGCGAGGGGGTTGATACGGTCTGTTTTAAGAACAATTTATGGCACTATCTTCCCAACTGGGAGCATTTTCTGGCAAGGGCGACAGCGAATTCAAAGAAATATCCCTTTACAGCCCCGTCGTATAAAGGAAAAGTCAACTATGACAGATCAACCATTCCCCGGACTGAGGATATCCTTGGCCGGACCCTTGTGATAGCAATAACAGTCAAGATGCCCGAAGAGAAATTTTTAAAAATCAAAGGCGGCATTGAGAAAGCGGCTAAGGGCCTATAGGGAGCAGTGATTCATGATTATAGTCACCGGTGGAGCAGGATTTATCGGGAGCGCCATTGTCTGGAAACTGAACACAGAGGGCATCAACGACATCTTAATCGTCGATGAGCTCGGACAGACGGACAAATGGAAGAATCTGGTAAACCGGCGTTATGCTGAGTACATTCACAAAGACGTGTTCCTCAGAATGCTCCGCAGCGAACAGGCGCCTTTCCAGCCCAGGGCTATAATCCACATGGGGGCCTGCTCATCAACGACAGAACGCAATGCCGACTATTTAATGGACAATAATTACCACTATACATGCCGCCTCGCCGAATGGGCACTCGCTCGTGGCATTCGCTTCATCTATGCGAGTTCTGCCGCCACGTACGGGGATGGATCGAAGGGATTTTCCGATGAGAATGCAAGTACGGAAACACTTCACCCGATCAATATGTACGGGTATTCCAAGCAACTCTTTGACCTCTGGGTTTTGAGGAATAAGGTAGAGAATAAGATGGTCGGGATAAAATTCTTCAATGTCTTCGGTCCTAACGAATATCATAAGGGTGACATGCGGAGTGTTGTTCATAAGGCCTTCGAACAGATCAGGGACACAGGAAAGGTCCGGCTCTTCAAGTCTCATAAACCTAAATACGCCGATGGCGGACAGATGCGTGATTTTGTCTTTGTCAAGGATTGTGTCGATATCATGTGGTGGTTGTATGAACATCCGGAGGTCAAGGGCATATTCAATTTAGGGACCGGTAAGGCCCGGACATGGAATGACCTGATCCATGCTGTTTTTTCAGCCATGAATATCAAGCCCAAAATTGAGTATTTCGAAATGCCGCCGGATATCCGTGATCAGTACCAGTATTTTACAGAGGCGAAGATGGATAAACTCCGTGCAACGGGATGCCCAATTAACTTCCTGCCAATGGAAGAGGCAGTAAAGGACTATGTCGTAAATTACTTGCAGAAACCAGACCCCTATTTATGAAAGTCGTCTGCATCATACCTGCCCGTTATGACTCCACCCGCTTTCCGGGGAAACCTCTTGCCGATCTGTGCGGCAAACCGATGATACAGCACGTCTACGAACGGGCGTTGAAGGCGAACACGGTCTCCTATGTCGCTGTGGCCACGGATGATGCAAGGATATTAGAAGCCGTGCAGAGGTTTGGCGGCCACGCCATTATGACATCAACCATGCACAAGTCAGGAACAGACCGGATCGCTGAAGCTGTTTCCAAACTTGATCTCAATGATTCAGATATCGTTGTGAATATTCAGGGTGATCAGCCCCTTTTTGAACCTTCCCAGATCGATGAAGTGGTGAAACCTCTATTGAATGACCCGACCATCCCCATGTCTACCCTGATATATAAGATTGTGAGGAAAGAAGAGATTCCTCATCCCAACGCAGTAAAAGTTGTCTTTGACAAAGACCATTTTGCCATATATTTTTCCCGGGCGACGATTCCGTATGTTCGCGATAAAGGGAGCAAAGCGCCATATTACAAGCACCATGGCATCTATGCTTACAGAAGAGCCTTCCTGGAAACCTTTACTCGCCTCCCGGAAGGGGTCCTTGAAAAACTAGAAGCCCTCGAACAACTGAGGGCGATGGAGCATGGTTATAAAATTAAGGTTGTTGAGACATTATACGACTCTGTGGAGATTGATACTCCCCAGGAACTCAAGCGGGTGAGGGGACTGATCAAAAAGATTCGTGATTCATGAAAAAAGGGACGAACAATGATTGATATTGATTATTTGAAGAGGATCAACCTGGTATCCAAACCCATTGGCCAAAGGATTGTAGCTGCACTATTATTGTTTCCCAATTATCGTATTTTTGCCAAAGTGGATATTCAGATTGAAAATATCGATCGTATTCCGCGTAATGAGAATGTGATTTTTGCCATGAATCACACGGATCGCTTCAACTACTGGCCCTTTCAGTATAAGCTCTGGTCTATGAAATGTTTTCCTTATACTACACCCTGGGTGAAGGGGAAGTATTACAGAAATGCCCTTCTCGCGAAGGGGCTTGATCTCTGTAATGCGATCCCCGTGCCATCCATGAAGTATCTGATTGAAGAGTTCTATAGGAAAAAATATAAGACAAGGCCTGACAGTAACCTCTACAGGGCGATTAAAGACGTGATTGACGGCAGATATGAGAAGATCGAACAATATCCCAGAGTGGCTGCCGAGGCGGTAAGTGCGATGGGGGATCAGTTTGTCGAATTTATCAGCGGCTACTATGATCTCATCATGGAGGGTGTGGCAGCCCTGAGCTGGAAGGCCTTGTGCGAGAAAGGACTCAATCTCATCATTTTTCCGGAAGGCACACGGGGTACAACGCTTGGTGAAGGACGAACCGGCCTAGCTCAGGTGGCACTCGCCACGGAGAAAAAGATCGTTCCTGTCGGCTGCAATAATTCGGACGCTCTCTACACAGGGAGCCTTCCCTTTGCAAAGAGCGGCGTCATCACGTACCGGATAGGTGAACCCCTCTCCCTGGATAACCAGCTCAAAGAATTCCGCATAGAAGAGAAATTCAAGCTCTTGTCCAAAGAATCACAGCTAAAATACAAGAAACATTTCGAACAGGTTACGGCGATCGTCATGGATAGCATCAACCAGCTTTTAGACGAGAAGTACCGGAGAGAATTTTCCGGTACTTGATGTTAGAATTATTCCCATCATTTCAAATTAAGTCTCATAATCACTGCTTTTAGATGAATGCGTCATTTTTTGTGCGTGATCCATCATTATTTTCATCTCTCTGATTTCATCATTTAATTTCGAGAACACCTTCTTGTACTCGCCCTTGCACTCAGGGTTTAAAGAAGGATTCATCAACACCAACTTCATGCCGGTTTTAATTATCTCGGCTTCTTCGAGAGAACGTTTCAAGTGTTCCATCTTTTTCAATCCAGGGCGTTCTTCTGCTGTCATAAATTGATTACCGCCTTGCAAGACGCAAGAATTAAGAAAATTACATCAATCTTTTCTATTTTTTTTAATCACGGGGAATCGGCAGGTGAATTATCTGATTCTTATGCAGTCCTTCTTCCACAGACAATCCTCCGCACATATGTCTCTCGTATGAAAACATGGCGAATAGCCTTCTCTTAACTGAATATCCCGAATAATTTCTCCCTTTTTGCGGCCATTATTTGTCTCAACACCCCATGTCTTTGCAATTTTACGAACCTCTTGAATATTCATTTCATAATCCTCCCTTTCTTTCGAGTTATCTTATTTCTGCAAACAACCTTTCTTACGCATGTTGCCTGTTAGAAGGCGTGTAAAAGCGCGGTTGCTTCAAATTTACGGGAATTGCACTATCCATGCCACAATGGGAGGATAATGGTAGGTAGCATTATATAAACAGATAATACCAGATAAACTACAGGTACTTAACCAAAAAAGGCTGGTTCGGCATCGTTTTGTTGGAATAATGCAAGTAACTGTAATGAATGTCAATTAATTGACAATTGTATGACAACCTTGTCAGCTATGCTATTGGCAGGACAATAAACAGGAAGAGCGTCCATTAGCTTAAAATGGACGCTCTTCCGATAAAGTGCCGGTGAGTTGTATTAAACAGCATCAGTCTTTCAAGATGGCGCCGGTACTGGCAGAGGTAACCATTCTGGCATACCGGACAAGGTAACCGCTGTTAATCGCCGGTGGTCTTGGTCTGAATTTCGCCTGTCTTCGCTTCAATTCCTCCGGACTGACTTTGAGGATAATAGTCTTTTTCGGGATATCGATGGCGATAACATCACCCTCCTTTACCAGACCTATGGGGCCTCCCTCAGCAGCCTCCGGAGAGATGTGTCCGATAGCGGCGCCGCGTGTGCCGCCGCTAAACCTTCCATCCGTCAGGAGGGCCACCGTTGTATCTAGTCCCATCCCGGCTATTGCTGATGTCGGTCCCAGCATCTCCCGCATACCGGGTCCTCCTTTCGGACCCTCATAGCGGATTACGACAATATCTCCCGGTTTGATCTTCCCGCCGAGGATGGAAGCGATAGCGTCGTCTTCGGCATTGAAGATGCGGGCCTTACCTTCATTGACAAGCATATTTTCTGCGACAGCGGACTGCTTCACCACGGCACCATCCGGTGCCAGGTTTCCTCTGAGGATGGCAATGCCCCCTTCTTTCGTATATGGTTTGTCCAGAGGCCTGATGACCGAATTGTTTAGCACCCTGGTGTCTTTCAGATTCTTGCCCACGGTTTTCCCTGTCGCCGTCATGGCATTTAGATTAATGACACCGAGTTGACTTATTTGCTTCATTACAGCCTGGACACCACCTGCCATGTCCAGGTCTTCTAAGTGGTGCTGTCCTGCGGGGCTTAGCTTGCAAATATTGGGCGTTTTTCTGCTGATCTCATTGAACAGGTCCAAATCCAGCTTGATTCCCGCTTCATGGGCAATGGCAGGAATATGCAGGACCGTATTGGTCGAACACCCCAGGGCCATGTCCACAGCGATGGCATTCTTGAAGGCTTTCAGTGTCGCAATATTTCTCGGACGGATGTCTTTCTTGAGGAGTTCCATGATTTTCATGCCGGCCTGCTTTGCCAGACGGCGCCGGGCCGCTTGGACAGCGGGTAAAGTCCCATTTCCGGGAAGGCCAAGACCGAGGGCCTCGGTGACGCAGTTCATGGAATTTGCCGTGTACATACCGGAACAGGAACCACAACCCGGGCAGGCACAGTCTTCTAGAGCCTTGAGATATTGCTCTTTCATCTGGCGGGATTTTACCTTTCCCACACCCTCGAAGACACTGATAAGGTCCACAGTTTTGCCTTCCAGCGTTCCTGCCATCATAGGACCACCGCTGATGAAGATAGTAGGGATGTTCAGGCGCAGTGCCGCCATTAGCATTCCGGGTATGATCTTATCGCAGTTGGGGATCATGACGAGGGCATCAAAGGGATGGGCAATGGCCATAATCTCGATGGAATCGGCGATGAGTTCCCGACTGGCAAGGGAATATTTCATGCCGGTATGTCCCATGGCAATTCCGTCACATACACCGATGACGGGAAATTCCACAGGCGTTCCCCCCGCCATGCGGATCCCGGACTTCACATCTTCGGTGATGATATCTAAGTGAATATGGCCGGGGACGATTTCGTTGGCGGAGTTGACCACGCCGATCAACGGCTGTGCGATTTCTTCATCGGTATACCCCATGGCCTTGAACAGAGATCTGTGGGGTGCCCGTTCCAATCCTTTCTTCATCAGGTCGCTTCTCATGCTTTCCTCCTTACATTATTTGCGTACCGTGCTGTGTTTTCTTTCTAATTTTTACATACGGTTATAAATGCGCGGCGAAGTAAAAAGCTCCAGAGGCAAGGCGCGCGAACCCTGAGGAATGAGTCGTACTGGGATGTACGTCGTAACGACGATGGATGAAGCGCAACGTAGCATATGGACTTTTTACAATGCAGCTATTTTTTCCTCCGTTCCGGCCTTAAAGATCGTACTATTGCCCCTGCCAACCACATCTCGCTGTTTTTCATCGTATCGAGTTCCTTTTGCAGTTTCTCCCTGTAATCGGGAGCAGAGTTGACTTCCAGGACAATTGCAGTTTCCTTGCCGGATGCCACTCGGTCGTATAATTGATCAAAAACAGGTGCCACAGCGTCACGGAACCTGTTTTTCCAGTCTAATGCACCCCGCTGGGCCGTTGTACTGCAATTCGCGTACATCCAGTCCATTCCGTTTTGAGCTACAAGCGGCATGAGGCTTTGGGTCAGCTCTTCGACGGTTTCGTTGAAGGCTTCACTGGGGCTGTGGCCGTGCTTGCGAAGGACATTGTACTGAGCTTCCAGGACACCGGCCAGACATCCCATGAGGACGCCGCGCTCACCTGTGAGATCGCTGTAAACTTCTTTTTCAAAGGTGGTAGGGAACAGATATCCCGAACCGATTGAAATACCAACAGCAAGAGTTCTTTCCATGGCTTTCTTTGTGTAGTCTTGGAAAACGGCGTAGCTGGAATTTATGCCGCTTCCGGCAAGAAAGTTGTCACGCACGGTGCGTCCAGCGCCCTTTGGCGCTACCAGAATAACATCGATGTCAGCAGGTGGAATCACACCGGTCTGGTCTTTGTACACTATGGAGAAGCCATGAGAAAAGTAGAGGGCCTTCCCTTTCTTCAGATGTGGTTTGAGCTCCGGCCACATGGCCTTCTGGCCTGCATCGGACAGCAGGTACTGGATGATAGTGCCACGTTTGGCCGCTTCTATTGGCGGGAAAAGTGTCTTACCGGGGATGAAGCCTTCGTCGATCGCCTTTTGCCAGTTGAAATCTCCCTCGCCGACGATACATTTGATTCCATTATCTTTCATATTCAAGGCCTGTCCTCGACCTTGAACACCGTATCCGATGACGGCAACGACTTCATCTTTAAGCACCTGTCGCGCCTTTTCCAGGGTAAATTCCTCAGAGGTGACAACCTCTTCCATCACGCCGCCAATGTTGATTTTTGGCATATAAAATACCTCCTCAATTTGATGATAACTTATTAAAAGTGTGATTTAGCCTGTACTTTAAACAACTATTGAACTGCGATTATTTATGACGCTCCAAGGCGATAACTCCCGTTCTTGTAAAATCATCCATGCCCATTTTCTCTAAGATAGCAAGGGCATTATCAATGTCCTCTTTATCGCCTGTGACTTCCAGAATACAGATATCAGCATCCATGCTTACAATTTTCCACTTGAGTGTGTCAATAGTTTGCATTATTTTTCCTTGATTTGCCTCGGTAAATTTAATCCTCACCAGAATCATCTCCCTACAGGCTGAATTGCTTCTTGTCAGATCCTTTACTTCAAGGACATCGATGATCTTTGTCAGCTGCTTTTCAAGTTTGATGACGGTTTCACGATTACCCAAGGTTGTAATAATGATTCTGGTAATATCAGGATTCCTAGTGATGTTGGCCGAGATGCTCTCAATATTGAACCCCCGCCCGCTGAAGGTTCCAGCAATCCTTGCCAGAACGTCAGGTTTGTTGTTTACTAAGATTGAAATCGTGTTTTCTTTTATTTCCATAAATTGAATCCCCTCTCATTCTTGACGAATTCGTAAAAAGTCTAAAAATTTTAGTTGCGCTTCGGCCCTCTCCGTGTCAAGCACGGGGCAGCCTCTGCGGCGTATGTATAACATAAACCTCATTCCTCGGATCAATTTATCCTGAGCCTGTCGAAGGACGTGCCTTGAAACTTACATTTTTACAGAGCCGTCTATTAGTAGTTTACTGAATGCCTTATAACTGTTAAGACCTACTTGCTTAAGACCATATCTGTCAGTGCTGCGCCCGGTGAAACCATGGGATACACGCCTTCTTCGGGTTCAACATGGAAATCCATGACCACCGTCTTATTTGTATCGAGACCCTGCCGTAATGTTGCCTCTACCTCATCGGGACGTGTTGCACGCAGGCCGACGGCATCATAGGCTTCCGCCAGTTTCACAAAATCAGGGACATTGCGTATATTACTATGAGAATATCGTTTCCCATAAAATAACTCCTGCCACTGGCGAACCATGCCCAGGAAACCGTTGTTTAAGATGACTATTTTAACCGGAAGGTCGTAATTGACAGCCGTTGCCAGTTCCTGAATGTTCATCTGGATACTTCCGTCACCGGCAATATCCGCGACAATTCTGTCCGGGCAGGCAACCTGCGCACCTATTGCCGCAGGAAAGCCGAAACCCATCGTGCCCAGACCGCCTGATGAAATAAAGGAATTGGGATAATCAAAGTGATAGAATTGCGCAGCCCACATCTGGTTCTGTCCCACCTCTGTTGTTATGATCGCCTTGCCCTTTGTGAGTCGGTACAGTGTATCAACCACGTGCTGGGGCTTTATTTTGTCACCCAGGCAGTATTTCATGGGTGCGTGCTTTTTCCATGCTTTTATTTGGTCGAGCCATGCCTTTGTCTGCGGATCACAAATTTATCATCGGCAATCCATTTGTTAAGAAGCTGTAATACAGGCTTACAGTCACTGGCGATTGACAGATGTGTCTTTACAAATTTATCGATTGATGCCGGGTCAATATCGATGTGGATAACCTTGGCATGGGGTGCAAAGGCATCCAGCTTTGAAGTGACGCGATCGTCAAACCGCATCCCGATGCGCAATTACTGATGGCCATGTTGGCATAATAGGTGCCGTGCATCCCCGGCATGCCAAGCCAATGAGTGTCTGTGGCAGGAAAGGCCCCGAGCCCCATTAGTGTTGAGGTAATGGGTATGTTGAGTGTTTTCACAAGTGTTCTCAATTCATCCCATGCCCGCCCGAGCATTATACCACCTCCTGAGATGATAAGCGGCTTTTCAGACTTTCTGATCATGCTAAGGGCCTTTTCACACTCTTTTTCGATAGAAGCCTTTTTACCGTTATTGGGAAGGCTTGATGTCCAGGATATATCATTCTCATCTATGAGAGACCGTGTCACATCCTTGGGAATATCAATCAATACCGGCCCGGGACGTCCAGAACTGGCAATATAAAAGGCCTCTCTGACGGTTCGTCCCAGGTCTTCAATTCGTCTGACCAGGAAATTATGCTTGGTGCATGGTCTTGTAATACCGGTGATGTCCACTTCCTGAAATGCATCGCCGCCGATGAGCGACGTCGCTACCTGTCCGGTCAGTACGACAACCGGAATGGAATCCATAAAGGCATTGGCAATGCCGGTGACTGTATTGGTTGCTCCAGGTCCCGATGTCACCAGGCAGACACCTACCTTGCCGGAAACCCTTGCATACCCGTCAGCTGCATGTATGGCACCCTGTTCGTGCCGGACTAAAATATTCCTGATTTTTCTCCTGTACAGTTCATCAAAAATATCGAGGACGGCACCACCCGGAAAGCCGAAAATGGTATCAACATTCTCTTTCTCCAAGGCATTAAAAAGAATTTGTGCTCCTGTTAATTTCACTTGTAACCCCCTTTTTTTGATTCTTGATGTTTTTGTAAGTCTTTATTCAGAATTTCCCCAAAAAAAAACCGTTACCTTTGACTGGTAACGGTTTTAGTTGCAAACTATGTGCTAAGCGCAAACCATCAGCCAGCCCCTTTCCGGAAGGGAATAATTATCCCGATAATTATGGCGATGGTTATGTTAGTTAGCTTAAGCATCTAATTAATCCTTATTCTTGGCTAATTACTAACAGGCTCTTTTAATATTGTCAAGAATATTTTTTTCAGGTGTTAGAAGCAAATAACCTGTCCGGAGTTGTAGCACATAATCTGTCCGGTTTAGAAGTCATCTTGGAGGTGACAGATGAGACGGACAGAGTTGATGCAGGAGATCCGGAAGATGCGATTTGAAGAGGCGTATTGGGGGTGGACGGAGAGCCGTTTGACCCAGGAAGAGGCAGCGAGGCTGTTGGGAGTATGTGACCGAACGTTTCGTCGCTACATTAACCGTTATGAGGAGGATGGATTAGAGGGACTGCTGGATAAGCGAATAACGCAGATATCTTCCCGTCGGGCTTCCGTGGATGAAGTTATATCGCTTGTTGACAGGTACAAGGGACGTTACCTGGGTTGGAATGTGAAACATTTTTATGGGTGGTATAAACACGATGGAGGTCAGCGGAGTTATACCTGGGTAAAGAACACCCTTCAATCGCACGGATTGGTTCCCAGGGCGCCGAAACGTGGCGTTCATCGTAAACGGCGGGAGCGATCCCCCCTTCCCGGCATGATGGTATATCAGGATGGGAGCACGCATGAATGGGTACCGGGCAAGAAGTGGGATCTGATCGTCACCATGGACGATGCAACGAATGAACATTATTCCATGTTCTTTGTTGATGAGGAAGGAACGGAAAGCAGTTTTCGAGGAGTGAAGGAGGTAATCCTAACGCATGGGTTATTCAGTTCCCTGTATACGGACCGGGGAAGTCATTACTGGTTTACGCCTGAGGAAGGAGGAAAGGTAAGTAAAACCCAGATGACTCAGTTTGGACTTGCTATGAGGCATTTAGGGATAGGGATGATCCCTTCCTATTCCCCGGAGGCAAGGGGGAGGATTGAGAGGGCTTTTCGCACCCATCAAGACCGTCTTCCCAAGGAACTGGCCGCGTATGGAATCACCACAATGGATGCCGCTAACCGTTATCTGCTTAAGACTTATCTGCCGGCATTCAATGCCGAGTTCATGCAGCCAGCCGCGGAGGAAGGATCAGCTTTCGTCACATGGATAGGAAAAGACATCGATGACATCCTATGCGAACAGTACGAGCGCACCGTGTCCTCGGATAACTGTGTCAGCTTTGAGGGAAAGACTTTGCAGATCCCCTCTGACAAGTACCGTTGTCATTATGTACGTGTCAAGGTAAGGGTCCATCGCTATATGGATGGATCACTTGCTATTTTTCATGGCCCTCGCAAATTAGCTGATTACGATCAACAGGGAAAGCTTAAAGAAACAAGAAAAGGGAAGGCAGCGTAAGTCCACCGCTCTTCCCATGGTATCAAAAAAGTGGACAATTCATTTGCTACAAAACAGGACAATTCTATTTGTTGACAACACAAGTCTTTATCATGAACCCATTTTTCTGTGGTGATGAATA